>JAEIGA010004754.1_pt1 | contig 20946 bp, 15 predicted proteins | sample 9270691 | NCBI WGS metagenome assembly JAEIGA01 (sample SAMN17057246, study PRJNA624740) | gut metagenome | biome: biome; isolation source: fecal sample | host: Bos grunniens | place: China: Xizang | collected 2019 | reverse complement strand
CTATGGCTCGAGAGCGACAGAATGCAGAACCTCAACATATCGGAGGAGGCATACTCGACCGAGAAGCAAGTCGTTATCGAGGAGTTCAAGCAGCGCTTCCTAAATCAGCCATACGGCGACGAGCAGCTGCTACTGCGCAACCTTGCATATACGACTCACCCCTACCGCTGGTCGACAATAGGTCAGTCGCCCGAGCATATCGAGCGAGCAACACTCGACGATGTGCGCGAGTTTTATGCTCGCCACTACCGCCCCTCACGTGCCATACTCTCAATTTCTGCCGACATCGACGAGGAGGAGATGATAGCCATGGCAGAGGAGTATTTCGGCGACATCGAGGATAGAGGTGGCGAGATACTGCCTATACCCCACGAGCCCGCACAGAGCGAGGCACGACGCTTGGAGGTAGAGCGTGATGTGCCTGCAACAGACATAACCATAGCCCTACACATGGGCGACCGCCAATCCGAGGACTTCTTCTGTGGCGACCTCTCGTCGGATTTGTTGGCAGGTGGCGAGTCATCACGCCTTGTCAACCGACTTATCAAGGAGCGAGGCCTGTTCTCGTCGGTAAATGCCTACATAACAGGTAGCCTCGACGAGGGATTGTTCGTCATCAAGGGACGACTAATGCCCACGACCTCGGAGGAGGAGGCTGAGCGTGCGCTATGGCACGAGCTCGACGAGATAAAGGCGGGTAACATATCGGACTACGAGATGGAGAAGGTCAAGAATAAGTTTGAGGCAAACATGCTCATGGGCGAGATAAACATCATGAACAAGGCGCTAAACCTCGGCTTCTACGCCATGACAGGCGACATAACACTCATCAACCGTGAGGCAGAGATATACCGAGCATTGACACGTGAGCAGGTGATGGCCTTTGCCGAGCGTTGCTTCCGCCGTGAAAACTCATCAACACTAATATACAGAGCACAACAATGATACGCCAACAACCCGACATAGTTATCCCTCGCAGCGTGGAGATGCCACCATCGAAGCTCAGCCACGCAAAGAATGGAGTGAGGATATATACCCTATCGAGCGACGACTTCGAGGTTGTGCGCTTCACATTCGTGTTCAAGGCGGGAAGTTCGATGCAGACAAAGCCCTTTGCGGCATCGTCGACAGCCAACATGCTTGGCGAGGGAAGCTCTTCGCTAACAGCACAGGAGATTGCCGAGAGGCTCGACTTCTACGGCTCATATTTCGACGTTAACATCGACAGAGATTATAGCTACATATCATTCTGCTCGCTAAAGAAGTTTTTTGAGCCTACGCTCGAGGTGGCACGTGAGATATTGCTACACCCCGCATTCCCTGAGCGAGAGGCTGAGGTATATCGCCAGAAGCGCAAGCAGAGCCTCACGATAGAGCGTCAGAAGGTAGACATGCAGTCACGTGAGATGTTTGCCGAGGCACTCTTCGGCAGCGACCACCCCTACGGCATATCGACACACGAGGATGAGTACGACAACCTCACTACCGACGACCTTAAGGAGCACTATATGAGGCTATACACCGCTGAGAATGCCTTTGTGGTGTGCAGCGGAAATATCGACGAGGGAGTCTACGCCGAGATTGAGGCTTTGGCCTCGGAGCTTATGGCGGGCGAGAGTGCAAGCGTTGAGTTTGCACCGCCAGCAACAACGCACTATCTCGAGCGCAACGTAGCATCGGCACTGCAATCATCGGTGCGTGTAGGCCGCCTTTTGTTTCCACGTACACATCCCGACTTTGTGGGCATGCAGGTTGTAGCAGCTATCCTCGGTGGCTACTTCGGCTCACGCCTCATGCAGAACCTCCGCGAGGAGCATGGCTACACATACGGCGTTATGGCTGCCATGGTCAACTTCGAGCATGAGGGCTACCTTGCCATAGCCACGCAGGTGGCACGTGAGAGGCGTGAGGATGCCATACGTGAGATATACAACGAGATAGAGCGCCTACGCCACGAACTGATATCGGAGGAGGAGTTGCAGATGGTCAAGAATGTGATGATTGGCGAGATACTACGCATACTTGATGGTCCTTTTGGCATTGCCGACGTGACGATAGAGAACATCATGTGTGGCATGGATAACAGCGCAACAGAAGAGAGCGTGCGACGTATATTCTCGATAACGCCCGAGGAGGTTAAGCACTTGGCAGAGAAGTACCTAAAACGTGACGACCTGGTTGTTGTGGTCGCAGGATAGCATGATACGACAAGAGATTAAGGAGTATGTCGAGCGAGAGATAATACCCCGCTACGACAGGTTTGATGCGGCACATAGACGTGACCACGCAGATGTGGTCATCGAAGCAAGCGTGCGCTACGCAAAGCTCTACAACGTAGATGTCGAAATGGCCTACGTCATTGCCGCCTACCACGACACAGGCTTAGCGTTTGGCCGTGAGAGGCATCATATCGAGTCGAAGCGCATAATCCTTGAGGATGTAGAGCTTTGCAAGTGGTTTACCTCGGAGCAGATTGCCACCATGGCAGATGCTGCTGAGGACCACCGTGCATCATCGAAGAGTGAGCCCCGCACGATATATGGACGCATCGTTGCCGAGGCCGACAGAGTTATCATTCCCGAGTCAATCATTCGTCGCACCATTCAGTTTACTCTTACACACCACCCCACGCTCAACCGTGAGGAGGGCTACGACCGCCTGCAAGAGCACCTTGCAGAGAAGTATGACTATGGTGGCTACCTTAGACTATGGCTTCCCGAGTCGGACAATGCTCAACGCCTTGAGGAGCTACGCCAGATAATTGCCAATAAATCGCTACTCAGAGAGATCTACGAGAGAATATATCGGGAGGAGGCAAATAGTGAGGGGTGCATCACACAGAGTTTATAAGATAGGATAAATGAGGAAGATAGGGAGAATCACAGTCCTATCTCTCATATCTCTCATATCTCCCCTATCAACCCTATGCCTCTGCCCACCTCAATCAGCGAGAAATAATTTCTCGTTAGAAGTGCCAAGATTTGTCCACAAGTCGAAATTGCACTGGAAGGGGGTGTACTTAAGTGTACATCTCCTTTCAGGGCAATGAGCTTGGGGGCGAAGATTGGTGCTTATCACAACAAATCAAAGAATTCGGATGCTGGCGAACACTGCTCCTTGCTAAGGGTGAAGACCTCAGTATAGTATATAGGACTCATGTTGCCCTCGCTATCCTCGGCGATACCTGCAAAGAGCATAGGCAGGTCGTAGTACATGTTGATAAGCTGAACTCTCTCGGTTGGCTCGTAGAGCAACAAATCCTCGAGGAATGCCTCCTCGCTATACTCATACTTCATCCAATCCTCATACCACCAGAAATATACGCTATCGGTAGGCGCTGAGGTCTTCATCTCAACAAGACCTATGCACTGGCACTCCTCAACCAAGTATGCGTAGCGTGAGTCTAAGGCAGCAATCTCCTCGGCATCGAATAGCTTAACGATGTCGATGCCCTCAACAGCAATAGTACCCTCCTGGGCTGCTGCCGAGGTGAAGTCGTAGCGGAAGAGCTCTGTTGTGGGCAGATTGTTCTCAACACCAAAGGCAAGCACCGTATACTCCGAGTTGGGCATAAGAGGCATAAGCTGCTCGCTCCAGCTGCCACGGAACATAGCAGGATAATAGTCGGCAATAATTGCCATCATCTGCTCGTACTCATCTTCATAAGATGGTACTTGGTTGCGGGCGAGGAAGACACAAGCATACTGCTCGGTGTTGTTTGATGGTGTTACGGTGAGCTGCGCCGTGTAGGGCGTAATATCCGTAACCTTAATATCTATCTTAAGGTCACTCCTAAGAACATCTTCTGTTGCGAAGTAGCTCACAGTAGGTATTGAGCGAAGCAGAGGTGTCTGGTCGCTGCTCACGGCAAAGAGCACAATCTGGAAGTTTTTGTTGGGATCTAAACGCTGCTCAATAGTTGCCACGCCGCTATAGCAGAACTCCTCGGCAGGGATACCATTAGCGTTAATGAGCTGGTTGAACTCATTAAAGGCCTTATTGCGATAATAGTCAACATATTCGTCAGTAAACTCCATGTCCTCATAAACATAGTATCTATCGTCCTCGGGAACTATATAATAGTAGTATAGACCACGATAATTTCCTGGATCAACATCAATAGATACAGCATTGCCATCTACGGTGCTCTTAACATCAAACTTCACATCCAATAGTTCGGGTGTTGTGGTCTTCACAACAACATAGTTTACAGGGGTTATAGCCTCATAACTATCGCCATCGAACTTTACGCCATAGCAATAGATAACATACTCAGTATTAGGATATAGGTTAATTGCCTCATACTTCTCTTTATCGCCCCTTGTCAACCAACCCACGCCCTTGAGAAAGTCGTAAATCGAGACTCCATACCCCTGGGCAAGCTCCGCAAAGTATTGATTGTCGTCATCCAAAAGCTCCTCACGAGAGTCTATGTTGTTCATTAGGAAGTGCTTCTTCTCCGAGAGCACGACAACATACTCCATATCCTTATTCACAGGACGAATGCTAACACTCATGGCTGTATGTTCGGCTGAGATATTCTCAAATACAAACTCATTATTCACGTGCTCTGGCTCGTTCTGAGGAGGGTTTGGAGCATCAGGTTCTGAACATGCTACAAGATGTACCAAGCCTGCGATAAGCAATAAACGTTGTAAAAATAGTTTCATGTTTCGACTTTTTATAGTTATCTAAGTGCAAAGATAGGAATTTTTGAGATACTTTGCCATTTTTTTATTAAATTTGCGGTAATTCCCAAACTTAGAAAATCCTGCGTATGAAGGAGATTTACGAAACACGCATACATAATAGCGTAGATAACCTATTCGGATACCTCCGTGAGCGTGCAACAGCCGAAGAGGTCGACCGCATATATCGTGCTTACGAATTTGCTCACGAAGCACACAAAGAGCAAAAGCGTAAGAGCGGCGAGCCCTATATCATTCACCCCATAGCCGTGGCCTCGATTGTTGCCCGTGAGCTGGAGCTTGGCGACAACCCCGTAATATCTGCCTTCCTGCACGACGTGGTCGAAGATACCGACTATACCATCGAGGATATTCGTGAGCACTTTGGCGACGACGTAGCCTTCTTGGTGGACACCGTGACCAAGCGCAAGAAAGATAGCTATCAGCACTCTAAGCAGGTGGACAACTACCGACAGATTCTCGAGTCGGTACACTACGATATTCGTGCCTTGCTCATCAAGCTTGCCGACCGCCTACACAATATGCGCACGCTCGACAGCATGCGTGCAGATAAGCAGATGAAGATTGCTGGTGAGACCGACTACTTCTATGCCCCTCTTGCCAACCGCCTTGGCCTCTACCATATCAAGACCGAGCTCGAGAACCTCTCGTTCCGCTATCGCTGTCCTCGTGACTATGCCGATGTTGAGCGTATGCTGGCCGAGGAGCGTACCATAGACCGCCCACGCCTTGAGCGCTTCACAACGTTAATAACATCTATTCTTGAGAGCGCAGGCATCGAGGCACGCACCGAGATTCGCTACCGCAAGCCTTATAGCATTTGGCGCAAGATGCAGTCTAAAGGCTCTGATATAAAGCATGTTGACGGCAAGCATTACATACGTATCATCTACGCCAACAGCCCAGATTACAGCGAGAAGGCTATGAGCCTACGCATCTACTCGGCACTCACCGACACCTTCAAGGAGAAGCCTGGCAGCGTGGCCAACTATATCGATGCGCCAAAGGAGAATGGCTACCAGAGCTTCCATGTGAAGCTACTCTCAGAGCAGGGAATATGGGAAGAGGTGCATATATCGTCAGAGCGCATGGTGCGTAACTCCCGCTTGGGCTGTGCTGCCGAACGTACAGAAGATAATGTCAAGGCATGGCTCGAGAAGTTTAAGTCTATACTTCAGGATGTGGCATCCGATAGCCATGGCATGGAGTTTATGGACGGCGTGACGCTCACCTTCTACAACGATGATATAATGGTATTTACGCCTAAGGGACGTGGCGTTATCCTGCCTAAGGGTGCTACGGCTCTCGACTTCGCCTTCGAGATTCATAGTCAGGTGGGCGAGAAGGCGGTGTATGCACGCATCAATGGTAAGCTATCGTCACTGCGCACAGTGCTGCATCGTGGCGATTGTGTAGAGATTGGCACTGCCGACGATGCCAAGCCCGAACTCGAGTGGTTGGAGCATGTGTCGACATATCGTGCTAAGCGCTACCTACGAGGATATTTTGCCAACCTGCCACGCCTCGAGTATGAGAGGTGCGAGAAGTGTAACCCACTTCCTGGCGACGAGGTTATAGGCTTCAAGGGTGACGACGGCAAGATAACTCTGCATAAGCGTGACTGCCCCGCTGCCATACGCCTTGCCTCGCAACATGGCGACTCGATTCTTGCTCAGAGCTTCCCCGAAAATGAGGCTTTCCTATACCCTGTGCGCATACGCATCAAGGGTATCGACCGCTATCATCTTATGAGTGACCTAATCGACTGTATCACAGATAAGTTACACCTGACAATGTCGGCACTTTCGACAGAGAATATCGACCGCATTGCAATATGTACTATCGACTTCTCAGTACACTCTCTCCATGAGCTCCAGCAGGCCATCGACAGCATCTCAAAAATCGACGGTATCGACGAGGTCATGCGTCTAAATTTTTAGACACAAAGTAAAGAGCTATAAAGCATCGGCTTCTGGGGAGCACGAGGAAAGCGAAAGGGGCAAAGCTTCGCACGAGATTTAATTAGTAATTAGTAGAGAGTAACAAAAGTAGAAAATATTACTCTTTACTAATTACTCACTACTCATTTTTTTGATAACACTTCCCCAGCAATCCCCAAGTCTTTGCGCTATACTGCACCTCACTAAGCGCATAATTTCTCGTCAGAAGTGGCAAGATACAACGCTCGGCGAATTTCGAGGCGATGGGCTGTACTTAAGCGTACTGCCCATTGCTGAGATAATTCGTTAGCGGAAGTAGATGTGCCCTTATCACGAGAAATACAATAATCTTCTACGAAGATTCGTTGTTTATCCATAGAAAAAGTGTATCTTTGCAAGATGAATATGAAGAAAATCGCAAATATAATCTTGGTAATTGCCACAATGGGTGTTGTGGCATGTGGTGATGGCGACTCATTTATAAGTCGAAATAAGAATAATCGCATTGTAGCATCTGTCGATGACAACGAGCTGTTGCTCAAAGATATAGTAGCTGACATGCCAAAGGGGTTAACAGGTGCAGATAGCGTCACCTTTGCAAAGATGTATATCGACAACTGGATACTCAACAACCTCAAGCTACGACGTGCCGAAGAGGTATTGAGCACCAAAGAGAATATCGACCGCCTTGTAGAGGGATATCGTCAGTCACTCATAATGCGTCAGCTTGACCAGTACTACGTCGACCAGGAGCTTGACACAGAGATTACCGAGGAGCAGATTAAGTCGCACTACCGACTACACTCGCAGCAGTTTATCCTCGACCATAACAAGGTGCGTGGCATTGTTGTTCGCATCCCCGAGGAGTTTCGCAACACCTCGGCACTGCGTGATGCACTCAGCAAGGTGCATAAGGAGGGTACACAAGAGATAAATGCCTTTGCCGAGAAGCACGACTTGCAGGTAAGCGACCTGACAGGTGAGTGGGTTACCTTCTCCGACTTCTTGAGCTATTTGCCAACTGTGCGCACACGCAACTACGACAACCTACTTAGCGAGGGTAAGGTGCAAAATATGCACGCCGACGATGTTGTATTCTATTTTACGATTACCAAGGTGGTACGCAAGGGTAATATAGCGCCCCTGGAGTCTGTGACAGAGGATATTCGAAGAATGATATATGCAGAGCGTCGTAGCGAGATTATCAAGCACTATGAGGACAAGCTTAGGTACGATGCTATGAACGAAGAGCGCATAGAGATTGATAGTGAGGAGATGATGGACGCCCTGAGTTTTCGTCCCAACATCAACGACACAAGTGTTGTTGTTGATGAGGCAACAGATGAGATAAAAGAGGATTCTACAAACAAGTAATTCAAAAAATTAAGGATATGATTCGCAAGATTGTTCTATGTATAGCCTCAGCAGCTTTTGTTTTAACATCGAGTGGTGATGTTATGGCGCAACGCCGTCAGGTGATAATTGACGAGGTTGTTGCTGTTGTTGGTGGCTCATCGATACTCTACTCCGAGGTAAAGGAGTATGCCCAAGCACTTGTTGCCCAGCAACGACAGATGGGTTACACCTCAGAGCGTGAGCCTATGCACGAAGCCTTGGAGGCACTGCTTCAGCAGAAGCTGTTGTACAATCAAGCCCTCTTGGACTCGGTAGAGATTAACAACGGCGATGTCACAAACCGTATAGAAAACTATCTGCAATCACTCATTGTTGAGGCTGGAGGCATTCAGGAACTCGAGGTTCGTGAGCACATGCCTATATTCAACTACCGTGAGATGCTACGTGCTCGCTACGAGGAGCAGGCATACGCACAGGCTCTTCAGCAGCAACTCGTAAGCAAGGTGAGCATTGTTCCTGGCGAGGTGGAGCGCTTCTATCGTAACATCGACAAGGATAGCCTGCCGATGATTGGCGAGCAGTATGTATATGCACAAATCACCAAGTTTCCAGCATCGATGAAGGAGGCCAAGCAGCGCACCAAGGAGCGACTGTTGGATATGCGTCAGCGCATCGTCACTGGCCAGACAAAGTTCTCGGTGTTGGCACGTATGTACTCCGTAGATGGCTCGGCGATGTATGGTGGCGAGATGCAGCCAGCTCCCTCGTCGATATATGTACAACCCTTTGCCGAGGCCCTCGAGAAGCTGAAGCCAGGACAGGTGTCGGAGATTGTTGAGACAGAGTTTGGATTCCACATAATAGAGCTTATCGACAAGAAGGGCGACTTGTATCACTGCCGCCACATCTTGCTACGTCCGACATACACCCGTGAGGAGCTTCTACAACCTGCACATCAACTCGACAGCATAGCACGCCTCATTCGCCTCGACTCAATATCGTTCTCGGATGCTGCACAACGCTTCTCGGACGACGCATCGTCAAAGATGAATGGAGGTATCGTCTCTAACCACGATATTTTGGCTCGTCAGGGTGTCTACGACGGAGCACGTCTTACTGCAACACGCTTCCTCAAGGAGGACTTCGGCATGGACGGAGGCAAGGCTCTCGAAGATTACAACGCCCTCATACGCCTCAAGGTTGGCGAGGTATCCGACTCGTTCCAGACTGTTGACCTTATGGGCAATCAGATGAGCAAGATTGTTAAGCTTGTGGAGATTATCCCACCACATGTGGCATCGCTCAAAGATGACTATGTGCGCCTCGAGGAGATGGCACTAAACCAGAAGCGAGAGAGATATTTCCGTGAGTGGCTCGACAAGAAGATTGAGTCAATGTACATATACATCGACCCTGAGTACCGCAAGTGGGAGTTCGAAAATAAAAAGTGGATTAAGTAGATTTTAACATGCGTCGTAAAAACATAACAACACTCATCATCACGATGCTTGTGGCAGGAGCCTTCCTCTATGCCGCAAGTGGAAAGATGTTTGTGCGTTACGATATAACACCCAAACCAACAACTGCCGAGCTTAAAGACTCAAAAACAAATGCGCAGCAGCCCAAGAAGACAGAGGAGAGGCGTATGGTGGATATGACTGCCGACGACAGCTACCTTATCGAGAAGGGCGACTCGACGATATTTATCCTCGTGGGTAACTTCGCAGCACACCACAATGGTGCTGTAATCTTGGCAGATAGCGCTGTGCGCTACTCTAATCAGAGCTTCGAGTGCTTTGGCAATGTGCTCATCAACCAGAACACGACATATATCTATGGCGAGCGTGCCGAGTACAACCGCAACAACAACACGGCAAAGGTATTCTCTAAGCTCGTGAAGGTTGTTGACGAGGATGCCGTGATGTACACCTATCAATGTAAGTTCAACACAGCAGACTCGGAGGGCGAATTTAGCGGTGGCTGCTATGTGGAGAAGGAGGATAACCTCCTTGAGGCGGAGCGTGGCTTCTACAACACCAAGACACATGAGCTTAAGGCTATCACACGTGTGCAGATGCGCAACAACGACTATGAGATACTCAGCGACTCGGTAATCTTCAACACACAGACCGAAGATGCCGAGTACTTCACAAACACCCATATTTGGAATAAGAATGACGAGTATCTGAATACTCAGGCGGGAACATACACCAAAGAGAGCGACCTTCATCACCTCACTCGCAACTCCTACCTCCTACAACCCGAGCGTGAGGTGTGGAGCGACTCAATCATGTACTACCGCACCGATGGCCATATCATCGCACGTCGCAACATTCAGGTAGATGACACCACGCAGAAGGTTCTCGGCTTTGCCGACTATGCCGAGTGGTGGGACGAGCCAGGCAACGCCCTCTTCACTCGTCGACCATCGATGATTAACTACGACCCTGAGCTTAGCGACTCGATATATCTATCGGCCGACACGCTATGGATGTACACCATAGCTGTTCTTCCTCCCGAGACCTCGCAGAGCGACTCGACAGCTCTAAGCAACAACGATAGCTCGGCACCAAGAGATACCACACAGAGCCGTGAGCAGGTTGTGGATAAGAAGGATAGTGGAGAGAGCAGACAAAACCCATTTGCAGCCATGGGCAAAGATAGCGAGGGTGGCAAGGGAGATAGAGAGAGTCGTAAGGAGAGCAGCAAGGAGAGTGACAGAAGTCAGGATGCAGCACCTAATGAGCAGCGTCGCACTGAGCTTATCGCCGAGCAAGAGCCACTTGCCGAGAGCCGTGATAGCATCGACGATGTAGAGCCTCAGGTGGATAGCCTACCTACAATTGACACTACCACCCTAAGCGACAGCACCATACTTAGCGACACGCTTGTAAACGACACCACACGATACACCCCTAAGCAGCTACGCCGTCGTGCTAAGATGGAGCGTAGGGCTGTGCGTGACTCTATAAAGATGCGTGAGCGAGCTGTGCGTGACTCACTCGACTCGCTCGAGCAGATTAAGCTCGACTCGGTGCAGCATATACGAGACTCGCTGCTTAAGATGAAGATTGACACCATCATCGCCGAGCGCATTGAGCGCAGCTCACGCCTTGCCGACGAGGAGAAGGAGCGTATCGAGAAGATGAAGATAAAGGCCGAGAAGCGTCGCCGCCAAAAGATCGACAAGGCAAAGGCTCGAGCACTAAAGCGTGGCAAGGTGTATAAGGGCGAGGACTACGACCCTAACGACACACTATTTATGACCACCACACCATCACGCACCCAGAGTGATAGTATGGCCATGATAGATACGTTGGGTGGCCTGCGTGACTCGATGCAGAGCGACTCTACATTGCAAGATACATTGCCCATAGAGAAGGCGTTCCCTGCAGATAGCGCATATAAGATGATTAAGGCCTATCGCAACGTTAAGATGTTTAGAGCGTCATCACAGATGGCGTGCGACTCGTTGATAGTGCTGAATACCGACTCGATAATTCGCATGTATCGTGAACCTATATTGTGGAACGACAACAACCAGATTATCTCCGACTCAGCACTCATACACACTGAGCGTCAGAGGATTAAGAAGGCGCACTTCATGGGTAACCCTATCATGGGTATCGAGATAGATACAGCCTACTACAATCAGGTAAAGGGCAAGGATATGGTGACCTACTTTAACGATGGAGAGGTATACCGCAACGACGTAGATGGCAATGCCCAGACAATATACTTCTTGCAGGAGGACGAAGAGAGCGATGAGGTAACAGGCTTGATGTATATCGAGAGCTCGTCGATAAGCTTCTACCTCACCGATGGCGAGATAGAGAAGATTGCCTACAAGCAGAATCCCGAGTATGTGCTCTACCCCATGAGCATGGTTCCCGAGACACAAAAACGCAGGCTCGACGGCTTTGAGTGGCAGGCTCTGAAGCGCCCTACACGTGACTCGATATGCGACAGGCGCATACGTGAGAGCAACCGTGAGGATGTGGCGACACTTCGCAAGCCTACATTCCCAATCGTGGAGCGCATCGACTACGACCGTCGCCGCCTTGTAGAAAACCGCATGTGGAAGGATAGGAATGACAGACTAAACCCCGATATTATCGAGTGGCGTAACTCATGTCCTTCATATAAAAACCGACGTAAATAGATATGACAAAATATAAGAAGATAGCTTGCCTTTTGGCTCTTTGCGTTATGCTCCCAACAACACTACCAGCGCAGGAGAGTAGCGCATACGAGGGCTACCGCACACGCCTTGTGGCCTACCCCACGGCTGCTGATGCCCACAACCGAGGCCTCGAGCGCCAGAGGTATATGCAGCCAATCACAGAGTGGGAGAGTAGCGATAATGGCTCGCTAAAGGGTAAGTTTACCTTTCCTTTCTCGTGGCTCGAGCGTCAGGTCTTCCTACGCATAGAGGCTGCAGAGCAACCCTTCGAGGTATATGTCAATGGCAAGCTTGCGGGCAGCTCAACAAATGGCTTTGCCGCAGCGGAGTACAACATCACAAAGCTATCACGTGAGGATAGCAACAATATTGAGCTACGCCTACTGAGCAACGACTCAGTATCGAAGATTGAGTGTTTCGAGCCTTCGGGCGCAACACCCCGTGTCTATATTATCTCGCAACCACGTGTGCGTGTGCGCGACATATCGTGGAGCGCTGAGCTGGGAGGCATGGGCATTGTAAATAGCAACTTCGAGGTTGTCATGCGCAACGAGACCATGGGCGACAAGACCTCGACGCTATACTATGAGCTGATGCTCAACGACACCATTCGCTTAGGTGGTGGCAAGCGTGATGTGTGGCTCGGCATGTATCAGACAGACACCATGCGCTTTGGTGTTGCCGTGCCCGACTCTATGCTTTGGAGCCGAGGCAACGCCAACCATGTGCGTCTGATGCTTAAGAATCGCATTGCTGGTCGTGATGTTGAGTTTTATGAGTTCCCCGTAGCATTGCGTGAGCTTAGATTCGAGGATAACAGATTCTATATAAACAATGTCGAGGAGAGTATCAAGTGGTGCGAACTATCGCCAAATGCCTCGATTGAGGATGTTAAAGAGAAGATGGAGGCTGGCAACTATGCCATACGCTTTACTGCGGGCTGCGTAAGTGAGGAGGTATTAAACTTCTGCGACGACAATGGCATATATGTAGCCATCACAGCGCCTATCAACTCATCATTATCAGGCACATCACGTAGACGTGGTGGCAACCCCTCGAACGACCCTAAGTGGGTTAAGGAGTATCTCCTCCGCACAATGCAGATGTACTACACCACACGTCGCCACCCATCGGTTATTGCCTACTTTTTGGCCGACGATAGTGCTAATGGCATTGCCCTCTACGAGAGCTACTTAGCTCTAAAATCGGTTGCTGGCGACCGCCCCGTCATCTACCTCGACGGCGGCAGGGAGTGGAACAGTGACTACAGCAAATAGAGAAAAATGCCAACCCATTAGGTTGGCATTTTCTATATTTAAGGAATCCAAAGGGTTTCAGTAACTTTTAAACGCTCGGTCAATACCCTGCCAAGAGTGTAGAGATAGTCCGAAAGACGATTGAGATAGCGAGTAGCGCCGCTGTCAACAGGGTACTTCTCGGCTGCACGCAACGCAGCACGCTCCGAACGACGGCAGACGGTACGGCAGACGTGGCATAGGGAGCAGGCACGATGACCGCCCGGAATGGTAAACTTGGTGATTGGATGAAGCTCAGCCTGATAGCCATCAATAGCACGCTCAAGCTCGGCAATATGCTCCTCAGTAATTGGTGCAACCTTGCCTTCACCACCCTCGCCCACAGCCAATAGTGCAGCAACGGTCATGAGCTTCGATTCGATAGCCTGCAACTCGGGCACAAGATGCTCGGTGCGCTCGTCCTCAACGAGCTTGTCGGCAAGCAGGGCGATGAATGCAGTGAGCTCATCGACAGAGCCATAGGCCTCAACACGGAGGTCGTACTTAGGAACACGCTCGCCACCGATAAGCGAGGTAGTACCCTTATCTCCTGTCTTTGTATATATCTTCATAGTCGGAAGCGTTGTTTTGGTAGATGGTTGTTAAATATCAGTAGGTAGCCACGATTATCTACCGTGGTCGATGGGTGTTCATCAATGATTCTACGACATACCCCCCAGCGCTCAGCATTGTCGTAGGGTCGCATGATACAGAGTGTAATACCCATATCATGGGCATAGCGAACATACTCATCGAGGTGCTTATAGGTGGTAGCCATGGTGGCAATAAGCATGTCACAGGGCGAGATGTCGTCGATACGCCATGAGCTATATCCACAGTGTACAACGAGGTTTTGAAGCTCCACGGCACGTCGTCGTGGCACATTGCACTCGAGGAGTGCATCGTGTAGGGCGCAATGCTGAGTGTTGAGATTTGACGACATAAAGACATGACGAACAATAGAGTATACAAAGGGCGAGTGCACCCCATGACCTCTAAAATATCGAGCACGACGCAGATAGCTTCCGAGGTGCTTGATGCCATAGAGGCGTTGCTTGAGTGTTCGTCCTGAGCGTTTCATAGTCTACTTCTTGAGTTGTCCTGCAAGGCGACCGGTAGAGAATGCTATCTGCATGTTGTAACCACCAGTATTAGCGTCGATATCGAGCACCTCACCAGCAAAATACAAGCCGCTCACCTTGGTTGACTCCATAGTATATTTGTTTACCTCGTCGCAGCACACGCCACCTGCCGTAACGATAGCATACTGGAATGGGGCGTAGTCGGTAATAGGAAATGCCATACCCTTCAAGATCTTTACAAGACGTTGTTTTTCAGCATCGGTAAGCTTTCCCACGTAGGTCTTGGAGTGGAAGTCGACCTCCTTAGCCAAGGGCACAACCATCTGCTTAGGAACGAGCTTACGAAGCAGCTCCGAGAAGAACTCCGACGACGACATTTCGGCAATCTCACGCTCGATACGTGCCAACAACGTAGCCTCGTCGAGGGCGGGCTTAAGGTCAACAATAAGCTTAACACGCTTCTCGTCGATGATAGCATCGACAACGTCACGGCTGAGGCGCAACGCAACAGCACCCTCGATACCTCGCTCCGAGAAGCCAAGCTCGCCAAACTCCTCTTGCACAAGCTCATTGTCTACATATAGCTTAGCGCCCACATTCTTGAGCAACAAGCCATTGAGATACTCACGCTGCGGGTGCGACGTAACAAGGGGTGTGAGTGATGGGCGGACAGGCTCGATAGAGTGACCCACCGAGGCAGCAAAGTCGTAACCATCGCCCGTAGAGCCTGTCGAGGGATAGCTCACGCCACCAGTACATACGATGACATGCTCGGCCTCCTCTCGACGCTCGAAGCCTCGAGCATTGCGGTAGCGGACACCCGTAACCTTACCCGCAAGAGTCTCGATGGCTGTTACCTGAGTCTTGTAGGCGATTTTTACGCCCTTATCCTCGCAGAAGTCAACGAGGGCATTGGCGATATCCCACGCCTTGCCACTCTTGGGAAATACACGCTCGCCACGCTCGGTCTCGAGCTTCACGCCAAGACGCTCGAAGAAGCGCACGGTAGCACGGTTGTTGAACTCGCCAAAGGCAACCGAGAAAAACTCCTGATTGGTGCGTACCTTCTCCAAGAACTCCTCAGCAGGGCGTGCATTAGTAAGGTTACAACGACCCTTACCCGTGATTCGGATTTTGCGACCCGCCTTCTCCATCTTCTCCATAAGCAGAACTGATCGTCCACTCATTGCAGCTGTTCCCGCAGCCATGAGTCCTGCAGCACCTGCACCAATAACAATAACGTCGTACATATATATGAGCTTTTCGTAGTTTTTCGTTTAATGTACAAATATACAAAAAAGTATTGGCAATAGTGCTAAATAGAGTAATTTTTTACACAACAACGCCACTTTTTCAGATGCAGATAGTTTAGAGCAGATGTTAACATAGCCTGTTTAGAAAGTCGAAAAAAGTGCAACTAAGGGAATTTTATCGTAGGAAATTGCACTATACGCACAACTAATTTACTATTTTTTTGTTACTTTTGTACATTGCAAAGATTATGTAAGCGATGGTAGTAAAATGCAGAGGTAGAAAATTTCTTAGAATCGTAGGCAAGAGCATTGCATCGCTCCTGCTTATAACTTTGCTTGCAATAACTGTCACAAGCATAAGCCCAATATACAACTTCGCAGAGCCCAAACAATTTAGTGGTGATGACATCTTTAACCCCTACGAGGGCGTAGACTCGTATAGTGTGTGGCAACGTGCCAACTTCCACACCCACACACGCATCGACTCGCCACTCAACGAGTGTGACTACACGCCCCGCCAGACACTCGACGCATACGAAAAACTCGGCTACGACTATGTGGCGTTCACCAACCACAACTACCTAACCGAGCACCCCAACAGGGAGCAACACATATCGGCATACGAGCATGGCTACAACCTACTAAAATATCATAAGGTAGCATTTGGCCCAGAGCATGTTATGCGCTTCGACCACCTACTGCCGATACTTGCATCGCAACGCCAATGGCAGATAGACCTACTGCGTCGTTCGTGCGACTTTTTGCAGCTAAACCACCCCTTGCGCACACCCTTGACCTGCAACGACATGATGCGCAAGCTCTCGGGATATAGCATCATGGAGCTTGATAGCGGGCGCTCGACAGAGTGCCAATATTGGGACGTGGCGCTGAGTGCTGGACACTACTCCTTTGGACTTACCAACGACGACCTACACTATCCCGAACGTAGCGACAAGATAGCTCGACGATGTAACTTCCTGGCCTCGCCAACAGCAAATGCAGAGGATGTCATTCGTACACTCAAAAGGGGAGCTTTCTACTCGATGCGACTACCCGACTATGGCCATGGCGACTGGGAGGAGAAATATGTCAGAAATAGCTCACTACCCTATATAAATAATATAGGTGTAAGGGGTGACACAATATACCTGTCGCTATCCGAGAGTGCCGAGCGCATAGTAGCCTTTGGTCAGGAGCATCGCACACTACTCGACATAGGCAATACACAGAGTGTCGAGTACCCACTACCCCACAACGAGCCCTATGCACGTTTTGTAGTATATTTCGACTCGGGAGAGGTGATATATACCAACCCCTTTGCTCGCTACAACAAGAGCATAGATAGCTACCCCACAACAAACTCGGAGCATAGCGTAAACATTGCGCTTACGATAATATACAACCTACTTCTTGCGTTGGTGTGTGGCGCTATAATTGCAGCAATATGGCGACTATGGCGTAAGTAAACATTAAATATCATGAGTACAAAAGAGAAGCGAGGAGGCAAAAGAGCCTCGAAATCAATACACATAGCTCTGTTCTCAGCCCTGCTGAGTCTATTTACCCTTGTAGGCTATAACATACCCCTACTACGTGGTGTTGTGGAGAGCACCGAGCAGGGAACAAATGGCATTATAATAATTTGCAGCATCATAATAATTCTTCTTGCCGTACACACTCTGCTTATCTACCTACTCCTCTACTTTGGCAGAATTATAGGCAAGATAATCATCGCCATAAGCCTGCTGTTCAACGCTTTAGCACTATATTTCATAAATAGCTACGAGGTGCTTATAACCAGCGAGATGATGGGCAACGTCTTCAACACCCGCTACTCCGAGGCCTCAGGCTACTTCTCGATTAGTGGCGTGCTATATCTCCTGCTACTTGGCATTTTGCCCTGCATAGTGCTCTTCTTGGCCAAGATTAACTACGGCAAGCTAAAGCAGGTGGGCATAACATCTTTATCGGCAATAGGCATTATAGCTGTCGTGGGCCTTGCCAACCTCAACAACACACTATGGATTGACCGCAACGTACCACGCTTAGGCAGCATAATACTACCATGGTCATACACCGTAAATACCGTGCGATACTACAACAGCTGGAAGCGGCTAAACCAGAAGGAGATACTACTTCCCGACGCAACAATAAAGAGTGAAGATAGGGAGGTGTGTGTGGTAATCATTGGCGAGTCGGCACGTAGCAAAAACTTCTCTCTATATGGCTATGAGCGCCCGACAAACCCTCTCATGGAGCAAGATGGCGTAGTAGCACTACGTGCCGAGTCGGCAGCGACATACACCACAGCGGGTGTTAAGGCTATTATCGACCATAAACCTACAAACAAGCTCTACGAGATACTTCCCAACTACCTATATCGCAATGGTGTAGATGTAGTGTGGAGAACGAACAACTGGGGCGAGCCACCACTACATATCGCTGATGTCGAGAAGGTTGCCAAGCTCAAGGCAGCCTATCCCGAGGCAGACGAGCGCTACGATGGCATACTCTTAGAGGGTCTTGCTGAGCGTATAGACGCAAGCGACAAAAACAAGGTGTTGGTAGTGTTACACACAAGCACAAGCCATGGACCTACATACTATAAAAAATACCCTGCCGAGTTTGAGAAGTTCACACCCGTATGCACAACAGTAGAGATGGCCGAGGCCAACATCGACGAGCTGATAAATGCCTACGACAACTCGATTCTCTACACCGACTACCTTGTACACTCAGCTATCGAGCAGCTGCGCACGCTTAGCGGCTGGCGCTCGACACTTATCTTTGTGTCGGACCATGGCGAGTCGCTTGGCGAGAACAACCTATATATGCACGGCATGCCTAAGTCGATGGCTCCACGTGAGCAGTTCGACATACCGTTTATCGTGTGGCACTCCGACTCGGAGCGTAAAATAGCGAATATAGAGTGTGCCGAGCAGTACCACATATTCCACACTGTGCTTAGCTCGCTAAGCATCGAGAGCGAAATATATAACCCTGAATACGACATATTTAACAGCAAGAAAGAGTAAAATAGTTTATGACAAAGTTCGATACGCAGAATGGTCTTCCCGAGCGCACCGACTATAGCGCAGAAGATCAGAAGTTTATGCAGATGGCAATAGAGCTATCCGAGGAGAATATCGACAGCGGAGGAGGTCCGTTTGGCGCTGTCATCGTGCGTGATGGCGAGCTTATAGCCAAGGGCGCAAATCGTGTAGTGCCCAACAACGACCCTACGGCACATGCCGAGGTTGTGGCAATACGCAATGCCTGCGAGAAGCTAAACACTTTCGATCTGAAGGGCTGCACGGTATATACCTCGTGTGAGCCATGCCCCATGTGTCTTAGTGCCCTCTACTGGGCGGGCATCGAGCGTATATGCTACGCCAACACCAAGCGTGATGCCGCAGCCATAGAGTTCGACGACTCGTTTATCTACGATCAGCTACGCCTCGACTACGACCGCCGCTCGATACACTGCGAGCACTTCATGCGTAACGAGGCCTTGGCAGCATTCGTAAAGTGGCAAAATAAGATTGATAAGGTAGAGTACTAACAACCAATAAATACTATGAAACTTAAATACAATGTCGACGACCGACTGCCCCTATCGCAGTTATCGCTCTACGCCCTGCAGTGGTTTATCTTGGCAGTGGCTGTCGTTGTAACAAGCGTCTTCGTGGCACAGGGAACACCCGCCGAGAAGCTATTCTACGCCCAGAAGATGTTTATGATAATGGGACTAACAGGCCTTATACAGGTTATCTGGGGACACCGTCTGCCATTAGTCGTAGGGCCTGCTGCTGTATTACTCGTAGGCGTAATATCGTCGCTATCAAGCAATAGCGACACTGAGGCCATCTACTCGTCGATAGCCATCGGTGGTGTGCTCATATCATTAATCACGCTTGGCGGCCTGATTAAGCATCTGCAAAGGCTCTTCACGCCACGCATCGTAGTGGTGATACTCATGCTCATAGCCTTCACGCTAACACCCGTGATCAAGAACCTCGTATTCCCCGCCCAGGCATCACACGCCGAGCATATCTTCGGCTTTGCATTCACACTCGTGGCGTGCCCAGCAATGGTTGTACTCAACCGCACGCTATGTGGCGTTGCCAAGAGCCTTGTAATACCCATTGCGCTTGTCATAGGCAGCGTAGCGTATTATGCCATATTCCCACTTGCCGAGTTCACGCCAAGCGAGGTGACACTCGACGGACTATTTATCAGCGAGCTAAAGTTTGACTGGGGTCTTATAGCAGCATTCATTATTTGCTTCATAGCGCTGCTTATCAACGATATAGGCTCCATAGAGTCGCTTGGCAAGATGCTTCAAACCGACAATATGCCCACACGCCTAAAGCGTGGCGTGCGCATCACGGGCATTGCCAACATCGTGGCTGGCTCGATGGGCATCTTAGGCCCTGTGAATTACTCGATGAGCCCAGGCATCGTAGCATCAACAGGCTGCGCCTCACGCTATGCGCTGATACCTGCCACCCTCCTGCTCATGCTATGCTCACTATCTGACAAGGTAATATGGGCACTCACAGCGATACCTAATCCCGTGATTGGCGTCATACTGTTATTCCTCATGGGCACACAGCTTGCCGCATCGTTCGAGATGCTGCACTCGACACAGTCGGTACGCTCGTTTGGCGATGGCCTGACCATAGGTCTACCCCTTATGATGGCTATGCTCTTCCAGCTCATGCCACGAGGCATCATGCCACAGATTATCGAGCCTCTTGTGGGTAACGGCTTTGCCATGGGCGTGATAGTGGTAATCATCATGGAGCACGTGGTAAATAGGTCGAAGAGCTGATTTTTGACAAGATGTTAATAATTTCGGCATATCGTGTAGCTTTTTAGCATAAAATTTACTACTTTTGTAGGCGTAAAATTATGCCTTAGCACTTAAGGCGCAAAATAGAGTAAAAATTATGAGTAACACATTGGTTGTTGTTGGCGCTCAGTGGGGCGACGAAGGTAAGGGTAAAATCACCGACTTCTATGCTGGTGGTGCCGACGTAGTAGTTCGTCATCAGGGTGGCAACAACGCTGGTCACACAATCGTCTTCGACGGCAAGAAGTTCGCCTTGCAGTCGATTCCTTCGGG
>JAEIGA010004753.1_pt1 | contig 20947 bp, 20 predicted proteins | sample 9270691 | NCBI WGS metagenome assembly JAEIGA01 (sample SAMN17057246, study PRJNA624740) | gut metagenome | biome: biome; isolation source: fecal sample | host: Bos grunniens | place: China: Xizang | collected 2019 | reverse complement strand
GCAGGGTTTGTGTTTGGGTTGTAAGAACCGATGCGTTCAATAAATCTGCCATCACGTGGCGCTCTCACGTCAGCTACTACGATGTGGTAGTAAGCGTAAGCCTTACGGCCGTGTCTTTGCAATCTAATTTTAGTTGCCATAGTCTTTAATAATTAATTAAATTAGTGAAACTTCATTTGCATTTCTCGAATGCGACCGCAAAGATAATACAATTTTTCTGTTATAACAAATTGTTTTGTATTGATTTATACATAAATCACACTACTGGTGCTCTTTTCGTAATAAATCCGCCAAAGTTTTCACAGGAGTGAAAGTTTCAATTGGCACTTCTACGAAGATGGTGTTCCAGTCTGCCATAGAGCCATTCCAAAGACCAGGAAGCTCTTGAATTGTCATTTCAATGCCATTTTGTTTCTTTTGAGAAATGAAACCTGTTTTAGGGTCAACGTAGTTTTTAAGATTGAATTTATTACCTTTATAATTACGTACACCGCAAATAAGGTCCACAGGGTTGAAGTGTGAAGACTTTTGCACCATTTCCACTTGGAATGGGTTTGTAAAGTCTATTTGAGAAGCCTCTATAATTTGTAGGTGCTTGTGCCCGTTTTCTTTGCGCACCCAATAAGGACCACCACCAGGTTCACCCTCGTTGCGCACCATACCGCACACACGCACTGGTCTATTTAGTTTTCTAATAAGGTATGTGATACGTTCACGTTTACTACGTCCGAAGTATGTCATACTAAAGTGTACATTAAGCACTTTTGCAGCAAAACCTTCTATTTGTGATAATGAGTAGTCGTCTAGTGAAAGAGATTCTAACTTAAGCATACACCTCTTAATATTGTCTTGCACATAAATAAGATAACCTGCTAAAGCCTTTTTATAAAGATATGTTTTATCACGAAGAGCGTCTGTGGTAACGTTGTCTATATTCTTAATGAAAATAAGGTCTGCTTCAAGAGCATTTAAGTTTTCGATAAGTGCTCCGTGTCCGCCTGGACGGAAAAGTATGGTTCCATCAGCATTTCTCACTAGTTCTCCGTTTTTGTCAAGGGCAACCATATCTGTTTTGCCCATTTGCTCAGAAAAATTAATTTCATAACGCACGCCAAAACGTTCTTCTAGTGCAGGCACTACTTCTTTAATCTTTTCTTCAAAAAGCGAACGGTGTTCTGGAGAAATTGTAAAATGCAAACGCACGGTTCCATCGCACATTTTTGCATAATGTACACCTTCTACTAAGTGTTCTTCAAATGCAGTTCGTGCTTCATAAATGCCAGATTTAGTGGCATATTTATGGAAAAGAAGCATTGCTTTTGGTTTGTATTGATAACCAAGCCCTTCTTTATCAAGTATATAATGAGCTATTGTAGAATATTTCTTTTCAGAAAGAAGAGTATTCAAATCTAATCCTGCTTTCTGTAAAACCTTTTCTAAATCTTTGGCTAATGCTAGTTTTTCAACCTTGTCTAGACAGTTAATTATACCCTTAAAAGCCGATTTGTCCTCGGTTTCATCGTATTTAAGCGCCACATCAATTAAGTCTTTAAACATACGAGAAGCAGCCCCAGAAGCAGGAACAAACTTAATCATACTAAGTTCGCCAGATTGTTTTTCGTAGATTTTAGCAAAATTCTCAATATCTGAATCGAAAAGACGCACAATACCCTCTCCCACATTTGCAGCTCCAGCCAAATTTATATAATGAAAACCTTTTTTAAAGTATTCCATTTGAGTTTCAAACTGCAATTCTGAGATGCCTTTGTCTTCTAGTTGTTTTATATCTTGGGGTGTAAGCATTATTGATTCTTTTTAATAATTTTTGCAAACGTTTTTCAATTGCACTATAAAGGTACTACAAAAAGCCTAAACTTTTTCCTCTTTTTTCTTCTTTTTTAGCGATTTTATCTCTTTTTCAAGTTTTTCAATCAGTTTTTCTTGAGAATTTATAGTTTTAAGAAGTTCATTTAGTTCTTCATTCTCAATTGAGGTTGGATATTCTGCCTCTACTCTTAGCAAGAAATCCGACAAGATATTCATATAGTTTATAAAGGCATCGTATGGTGACTCAAATGTACTTCCCCACGCTCCTTTAAAGCTCATATAACGGAAATAATCGGCGCATTGAATATGTAACCAGTCGCGTTTTAAGTTCTTTTCTTTACAAAGATTTACACGTTCTGTTACACTATAAAGTTTGGCAACAGCCTCTTCTTGCAAGTGATTTCCAAGCATCACACTTAGGTCTTTTGCTTCACCTTGCCAAGAAAGTGGATATGGTGCAGTAAGTGCAGCCACAGGTTCTACTTTAGCCATATCTGATGGAGTTACAAAACCAACACCCCTATTCAAAGCTATTTGTGGCAGAGCTTTCAAGAATTCAAAGATACCTGTGTAGTCTTTTTGGATAGCTCCAAATGTGTCGTAACTCATCCAAAGGTTGTGAATATTCTCGCCCTCTGGGCTACCTGCAACCCAATCTATAAGTTTGTCTGCAGTAAGCGGATATTCATTCCATGTAGGGTCTGAAAAATAGAATGTAATTTGGTTGCTCCAAAGGAAATTACGAGCTAGAAGTTTAAGTTTTGGTAGATAAGCATGTGAATACACATAATTTGGACTACGCCATCCAAGAATATGTTTTGCACCTTCCATTAACATCACTTTATATCCCATAGATGACACTTTTTCACCGATTTCATCTGAATAAATAAAGTCTGTATTGCGGAAAGATGTTGGCTTTTTACCAAATAATTCTTTGATTTTAGCAGAATGTTTAAGTACTTGACGTTCAAACTCTTCTTCATCGTAAAGCGACACCATTGAGTGGCCGTATGGTTCTGCAAGGAACTCAACTTGGCCTGTAGCAGCAAGTTCCTGGAATGAGTCGATCACCTCTGGTGCATATTGTTCTAGTTGTTCTATGGCGCTGCCAGAAAGAGAGAATGTGCACGAGAAAGATTTACCCATGTTTTTTATTAAATCCAATAAGATTCTGTTGGCAGGAAGAAATGATTTTTCTGCCAAATATCTTACTCTTTCTTCATTTGCAAAATCGTCGTAATAATAGTGGTCGTTTCCAATTTCAAAAAAACGATAGCGTTTTAATATGTACGGAATGTGAACCTCGAAATAAAGACAAATGTTTTTCATATTTGGTTTGTTTTAAATTTATTCGTTTTGCGTAATTTTCATTAACCCCTAATTGCCTAACTATTTACGACTCTGTCGTAAATGCGTCTCACTTTCAGTCCGGCTTTGTCCCAGGTGATGCTATTTACTTCGTCGCGACCTTCGCGGCTTAGAGTATCATAAATAGATGGATATTCTACAATGGCGTAAATAGCATCAGCCATAGCGTCGATATCCCAATAGTCGGTTTTAATGGCATGGTCTAAAATTTCTGCACAACCAGATTGTTTAGAAATAATAGACGGAGTGCCCACTTGCATAGCCTCTAGAGGCGAAATACCAAACGGTTCAGACACCGAAGGCATCATATACACATCGCTATCGGCAAGCATTTGAGTTACTTGTTTACCCTTTAAGAAACCTGGGAAATGCATTTTATCTGCAATGCCACGTTTTGCAGCTAGATCTATCATTGCTTGCATCATATCACCACTACCAGCCATCACAAAACGCACATTTTTTGTACGTTCAAGCACTTTAGCAGCAGCTTCCACAAAGTATTCTGGACCTTTTTGCATTGTAATACGACCAAGGAAGGTAACCAATTTCTCCTTGCGAGGAGTTTTCACAAACTGCTCCACATTTGGAATTGGATCCACTGCATTGTGCACTGTAGTTACTTTTGCAGGGTCTTGATGATATTTTTCTATCACAGTGCGACGAGTAAGGTCGCTCACGCAAATAATATGGTCAGCAATATCCATACCACGTTTTTCTATGCTATACACAGTTGGGTTCACTTGACCACGGCTACGGTCGAAATCGGTAGCATGCACGTGTATAACAAGTGGTTTACCTGTAATTTGTTTTGCAAAAATCCCTGCTGGATATGTTAACCAGTCGTGAGAGTGAATTACATCAAACTCCAAACTATGAGCAAGCACACCAGCCACTGCTTCGTAGTTCCCAATTTCCTGAAGCAAATTGTCTGGATAACGTCCTGAGAACTCTATTGTACCTATATTATTAGTACCAATACGAGTGAAATCGTATCTTATATGGTCTCTATAATAAAAATATTCATCAGGATGCATTATGCCGCCAAGCGTTCTGTCTACCTCTTCATACGAAGTTTCTTTCCACACCACTGGCACATTACAAGCACCTATAATCTTTAGAAAACTTTGGTCTTCGTCGCCATACGGTTTTGGAATTACGAATGTAATCTCCAAGTCTTTTTGTTCAGCCATACCACGTGTTAAACCATAACTCGCAGTGCCCAGACCTCCTAATATATGTGGTGGAAATTCCCACCCAAACATTAATGCTTTCATATTATTAGAGTTACTTTTTATTTTTCTAGTTCTTCAGACATCTTTTTCAACATAGACAATGTTCTAAGTATTTCGCCCACTGTTGGTGCGTAAGACATGGCTCCGTGTCCTTTAAATGGAGGATTGCCATCGTGAAGTTCAGAAAGTGTGCCTACACAAAGTTTTTTCATTTCGGCTTCCATACCAATTAGCAAGCGTTCCACAAAGCTCACGCCTCCCATTTTGTGTATTTTAAGGTAACTTTCTGCGTATGCACCTGTAAACCAAGGCCAAACAGGACCATTGTGGTAATTACGATTTCTCTCTAGCATTCCGCCCACGTAATTTGGTCTGTACGAGCCACTTTTTGGACTTAAACTACGCAAACCTTTGGTAGTAAGAAGCTCGCGTGTGCACACATCCAAAACAGATTTTTGTTGTTGTCTGTTTAGCGGAGAATATGGCATAGACACAGCCAAAATCATATTTGGACGCACTTCCACGTCTTTATATTCGCCGTTTACATAGTCGTAAAGGTAAAGTCCATTCCAGAATGTATTTACAAAAGATTCTGCTGTTTTAGCTGCCATTTCTTCCCATGCAGGACTTTCTACAAGCATTGCTGCAAAGCGTAAAGCATTATACCACAATGCATTAATTTCTACTACATATCCTGTACGTGGAGTAATAGGCTTACCGTCTTCTGTGGCATTCATCCAAGTCATTGGCACAGAAGTACCATCTATTCTCACAAGTCCATTCTCATCTAGTTTTAAATTTGGATGTTTGCCTTGCATGATATAATCCACTATATCAACAGCTGACATAAGTAGATTTTTTTGCATTTGCATAGGGTCTACGATGTAGTAATATTGTTGCAAAGCCCACACAAACCAAAGCAGAGCATCTGGAGAATCCAATTCTTGAATCACTTTGGTTTTTCCTGTTTCTATATAATCTGCAAATTCACTTATTGTGCTTTCAGCCAATGCTTCAAATGCTTCTTTGTCATCGATGCCCAAAGTACAGCCCACCATAGAAATAAACTCATCACGAGCACGAACTTTGAACCAAGGATAACCTGCAAGAAGGTAGCTTTCATCATTTTCTTTATGACGGAATTGCACCGCTGCGTTACGCAAACATTGATACATATCGGTGCGAGCATGGCGTTTTTCTAGTTCTTCTTCCCAAATTTTCTTCAGAGTAGTTGGGCTAATTTCAGAAATACCAGCAGATACATAAATGCTTTCGCCTTTTTTAATTGGCATTTCAAAACTACCTGGCACAAGTAAATCTTCTGTATATGGGAAACCACGCTCCTGCTCTTTTGCATACATTATATTATTGTACCAATTTGGCGTATGAGTGTAGGTTGGTTGTTTTGAAAATTGAATAAATAGGTTTGGATAATTTTCGTAAAGTCTGTAGGCTGCACCTTTCTTTGCATTTTGTGCATCGGTATTTGCCATGTCATTTGCCTTTGAAAGCGAATGCACACTACGGAATGCAAGGAATGGTTTAAAACGAATGGTAGTGGCAGAGTGAGCTTGAAGTAGAGTGTATTTTGTTATCACTCTAGATTCATTTGCCACCATAAGTTGTTCTTTGGAAATAATCACCCCTCCCACTCTGTAAATGGTACTAGGAATTACCTCGCACTTAAATTCACGAATGTATTTGTGCCCGTTTGGACTAAAATGTCCGCCCTCATATTCATGCACGCCAAGGTTAAATTCAGCCCCGTGCTGAATAATAGTTTCATCTAGCGACGAAAGCAAAATATGGTTGTCGTTGTCGATAGAAGGAATAGGAATAACCAAATGCCCGTGAAATTTGCGGGTATTACAACCTGTTAAAGTACTACTATTATAAGCCCCAGAACGATTTGTTCTGATAAGTTCTTTGGTCAAAGACTTTTCTAAGTTGGCTAAAACAGTTTTATCGAAGTTTAAATAATTCATAACCTCATAATTTATGCAAACGTTTACTAAGTTAAATAATATTTTTTCAAAAAACAAGATTCTAGTAGTAAAATATGTAAAATTTGGGTGAAATAATTTTAATTGAAGGATAAAAAACGTATTTTTGGGGTAAATTTTGTGAGTATTATGGATTCTCTTTCATCATCATCATCTGCATTTTTCACTTCTGGGACTATTTCAAAAAAATGGTCGGATATCACCTGCCTACAAGTGCGCTCACGCAACGTGCTTTACTCTGGCATTAGGTATGGTAGGAAGTTTTTGATTAAGGCGGTGAGAGATGGATTTACCAATACCAAACTGCAGCAAGAAAAAGAGTTCAATTTGGGTATAAAGTTGGTTCACCCAAACATTATGAGCACATATTCTTTGGAGGAAGTAGAAGACCTAGGATTGTGCATTGTGAGTGAATGGATAGAGGGTGTTACTTTAAGCGAATGGCTTAAATCTAAACAAAATATTGGCGCACGTCGCAGAGTATTTATGCAGATTTTGGACGCATTAGAGTATATTCATAGCCTACAATTGGTTCACCACGATATTAAGCTAGATAATATTATGGTTACCAGCAACGGCACTAACGTAAAACTCATAGATTTTGGTCTATCGAACACAGATGATGCAGTGCTCACCGAAAGCAACGATGTAAGGAAAGACATCATTGGCCTAGGCAAAATTATGAAGAAAATGTTTGCCTCACGCTACCCTATTACCACACGCTGTTGCATACAAGGAAAATATGAAAACATCGCCTCTTTGCGCAAGGCATTTCTTCGTAGAAACGTGGTGGCAAAATGGCTATATGCTTTGCTTTTGATTTCTGCTATTTTACTAAGTGCAGGACTTATAAACGAACGCATACAGGAGAAAATGAAGCAACAAGAGATAATGGAGCTTGTGCGCACTACAGTTGACAAAGATATACGCCGAATATATGACGTGATAAATGCCACCAACACTTACATAGATGCCACACGAGCATTGAGCAGTATTAATACCATTTCTACACGCGACTCGCTTATAAATCTGTATTCAGACGACATTGCCTTTGCCATCTATGCAGGCTCAGCATGGGACCAATATTTCACCTCACAATACAACACCCTACTCCAAGAACTCAACACCAACCGCACCAAGTGGCCTTATCCGTGGGAGTAATTTCCATTATTATATAAAAACTGCTGCATCATTACAAGTTGCAGCAGTTTTATTAATTTACTATAGATTAAAATCAACTATGGTATATCATTTACTGATTCATACCATTCTCCATCATAAAAATATGGTTTGTTAGGGTCAATTATTAAGTCTTTTGTTTGAGCTTGATAATATAATCCATCTATATAATTATATATTGGATAGTTATTATATGAATTAAATATTATATTTGAATAAACAGTTAGATCAATAGTATATGACCAAACACTGTATCCATTTACGTTTCTATATTCTTTTATAGCTTTTTCACCTGGCCATTTATTATTTTCTTCTCCTAATTCATTCCACACATATACACCTACTGCATTCCAGCGGTCTGTATCTACAAAATAAACTGTCATAGAAGATTTAAGTGTAGTAAATGTTTCTTGATCACCATATACTACTCCGCCAGCATAACTTACATATGCACGAACATAATATGTTGTATTCGAAGACAAATTAGTTAAACTACAATCAAAGAAAGTGCCAACACTACTAGATTTTATAATATTGTCATCAATGGTAGGATTAGGATTTTTACTATAACATACACCTTCTTCTAGTATTTTGAATGAACCAGAACGTGCAATTCCACTACATTCCGCAGAAGAATAAGTAATATTGTCTATAAAAAGACTAACTGAAGGCAATGACAGTGTAATCTCTTGTTGTTCTCCGTAAATAATATTTTCTTGATACTTAGCATATGCACGCACATAGTATGTGGTATTTAGCGCTAATTCAGAAATTTCACATGTAAATTTACCTACTCCTGCACCTAACTCTATTATCTTATCTGAGATTGTAGGGTCTGAGTTTGTAGAATAACATACACCACGTTCTGTTATTTCATAATCATTTGAAGTAATATTTCCACTAAATTCAATAGTTTCTTTATCAATAACTCTTATCTCATTTGTTGTGATAGCTGGCAAAGCAAGAGTTCTAAAATTGACCTCTTTACCATATGCTATTTCATTTGTATTAAACTTGGCATATGCTTTAACATAATACACTGTATTTGGAGTTAAATCTGTTAGTGCGTAACTTATATCTCCTATTGTTGTACCTAATGAAACTGTTTTACCATATGCAATAGTAACATTAGTAGATGTGCCATAACAGAATCCTATTTCTGCAATATCACATTCTTCTTCAAGAGACACATTACCTTTTAGGGTTGCACATGTAGCATTTATATTCTCTACTGTATTAGTGATAACATTTGGTGCTTTATTGGTAGTAAATTCAATTACTTCACCATATGACTCACCTGCAATATTTTTTGCGTAAGCTCTAACCCAATAAGTAGTATTAGATTTTAAATCTGATAAATCAATAGTATATTTACCAGAAACTGCTTTTGCCTCAACTAGATTAGCCTCTGCAATAGTTGGTTCCTCGGAAACATCAGAAAATACAACTCCAAGTGTAGTAAGTTTTTCTTCAGATTTAAGAACCTCAGCCTCTACTTTTGCAGAAGATGTATTAATATTTAACACAGAAAGTGTATTTACAACAGGAAGTGGTTTTGTTGTGATAATAATATCATTACCATAAACAATACCAGTCATATTCTCTGCAAATGCTCTTACATAATATTTTGTAGAACCTGAAAGATTTTTAATTACACCTGTAAATGTACTAGACTGTAGTTCGTTCTCTTTTTCAACCACATTATCGTATATTGTAGGTTCTGGAGTTGTAGCATAACAAAATCCATATTTATCTACAGTTACACGTTGATTTCCTTCTGAATCAATTCTACCTTTAACTTTTACACCACCTTGAACAAATTCAACATTATTGTATGTTTCTACAGTAATAGGGTAAACAATTGGTTCGTTTTCACATCCTATTAAACCTAATAAACTTATTATTAGTGAATAAAATATTATTTTTTTCTTCATCTTTCTAATTTTTTAAAAACAATAGCCAATTCCTAATTTAGCTTGATGGAAAATGCCATCAGAAATATAAACTGAATAACCTGCAGAAATCAAGAATCCTTTAATATTACCTGTTAAACCAGCTTCTACCACTGCCCCATGATATACTGTTGAATTGGTGTGCATTTTAATCCACTCTCCATTAACAGCCTCACCATACAATCCACGATAACCATATCCCACACCTGCGTAGGCATAAAGTGGAATTCTCATTCTCACCATACCACCCACAGTAGCTTCAAGACGAGTGTATTCAGTTTTACCTGTATAAAAAGGCTCATAAGGATAACAACCATAATTTTCATAAGTATTAATTAGGCCGCCATCACGTGCTTCAAATTTAGAATCAAATCTAAATACAAAATTAGACATAGCACTCACATAAAAACCAGCTTGTTTTACGTAAGCATAAGTTAAACCGAATGCATAATCTGGAGAACTAGAGAGACCTGCATTTACCATTATCATATGACTCCAAGGATACGAAGCAATGCGTTCTTTTCTTTCTTGTTTTCTTTGTTCTCTTTCTGCGGCTTTTATTTTTTCTTCTTCAGCCTTTTTTTCAGCTTTGATGCGTGCCTCTTCTGCAGCGATTCTCTCTGCTTCAGCTTTTTGCTCTGCTTTGATACGAGCTTCTTCGGCAGCTTTTCTTTCTTTTTCTTCTTTAGCCAAACGTTCTGTCTCAGCTTTTTGTTCTGCTTCAATACGAGCTGCTTCTGCTGCTTTTTTATCTGCCTCTTCCTGTGCCAAGCGTTCTGCTTCTGCCGACTTTTCCGCCTCTTTACGTTCCAACTCTAGTTGTTCTGAGAGCGAAAGACCACCAGTAGAAACAATCACATTTCTAGAAAATTGTGCCAAACACACGTTTGACACAATTAGAAATATAAATGATGTAAAAATTATTCTAAACATAGATTTTTAAATCTTAGTTATTTCTTTTTGAATAAACTCATTAAACCTGAAGGTTGTGGATTTGTATCTGTTTTACCTGTACCTTCTGCTTCTAAAATCCATTTATCTTCTGGAGTTGCATTTCTATAATTTTGATAAGTTGCAGGATAACCAGTTACAGAAATAACTAAGTAATTATTAGCATCTGTTTGGATTTCTACAATTGGAGCAACTAATACGTCTGCTTTATTCGCTGCAATTGCATTGTAAATAACAGTTTGTTTCTCTTTTTGTGCACTTGCATTAATTTCTTGTTCTGTTTTTGTATTTACTTTCACATTAATACGTTCTGCGTAAATAATACGAGTTTCAGAAACTTTTAGATCTGCTACCAAAGGTACAGTATGAACAGATTGAGTAGATTCAATAGTTCTGTACTCCAAAGATTGGTAAGTTTTTGCTTTTGTTGCACAAGAAGACAACATCACTGCCACAACGGCACCTAAAAAAAGTAATTTTGCTTTCATAATATTAATTTTATTTGCCTACTCTAAAATAGGATTTTCGGCTTCCTCCCATTTCTATCAATTTCACGTATGCAAAATTATGAAAAGCACATACACAAAGCAAAGTCCTTTTTAGTCCTTATTTTACGACATTTCTTTAGTCCAAATTCCACAAAAAAAAATCGGCTGCAACCTAGTATATAGGCGCAGCCGATGTATAAAGATTTTTATGTTTAAAATATTATTTTCTTTCAATTGTTTCTTTAGTTCGTCTATCGACTTTTGCATTTCATCTAGTTTCCTCATTATTTCGTCATTATTGTCTGCCACCATAGCATCCACGAAGATTGAGTTTATAAATGACATACCAATGATGCCACCAAATATTAACAACATACAGAAATAAAAACGAACAAGTTCTGCCAATATAGTAGAAGTACCATAATATTCTGCTATTGTATTTGGAATTTCATACCATCCTTCTACTGTGCAAATCTGGAAAACTGCATATATAGAGCGCAATGGAGTTTGAAAATGTTCTGGGTCTGCTTCTCTAAATAAACTACAATTTAGCAAACCGAAAACTACAATAATAACAAAGAAGCTTAACCATATAGCATAAGATTCTTTAAGTGCTACCTGAAAACCCTTTATTACTTTTGCAAAATTAGGGAAGAAGTGTAACATTCTGAAGATACGCAACACGCGCAACACCCTTAGAATTAATAACACTGACAAACTTGCCATGTTATTAGGAATAAATAAGGCAACAAGCGATGGAATAGACAAAGCAACCAAGATACAATCTAGTTTATTCCAACCTTCTTTCCAGTAGCCACGCCAACCAAATTCTGCAATTTTTACTATCATTTCACATATAAAAATGATAGTACAAAGCACATCTATAGTATTTACAATAGAATTTTCGAGACCTCTAACTTGTAAATAAATGATTACAGCATTTATTAAAATTACAGATAAAATAAATTTATCTTGCAGAAAGATTTTCTTTAAAATTTGTTTCATCGTTATACAATTTATTATGATTTAAATTCAAATCATCTGCAAAGTTAGTATATGAGAATAAACATTCAAACGTTTTTGTTAAAATTTTTAAATATTTATTGCAATTGTCTTATATCTTCACCCACAAGACTACAAAAAATCGGCTGCAATCTATAGTAAGGTGCAGCCGATGTGAGGGGTGTTAAAAGATTTTCTATCTACTATCTACCCTTATTTAAATATGAATTGAACTCGCGGTCAATGCATTTATTCCACTCGTATTCTTTTTTTATCTCTTTGATTTTTTGTAAGACCTCATTGTATTCCACTTGTAGTTTGTGTACCTGAGTTCTAGCACGCTCTATTTCTTCTGGATTTGCAAGCAACGCTCTGCTTGCATTAAGGGTTTTAATTTCTTTTTTCAGTCTACTCGCTTCCGCACGATATTGTTCTAATGTCATAATATTTTAATTTTTAGATTTTTACCAACTCTGTAAATGATTCTCAATTACATTTATAATATAGCAAATAACATTAGAAAATTAACTAAAAATATATACTTTAAAACTATATTATTAACAAATGATTTTTATTTCTTATGCACCGTCACCTTTAATATTCCTTTTTTGGAACCGGCTACGTATGAAGTTGGTTCATCGGCACCGTGTAGTAGATTGTCTATATACATAGGGTGACCTTCTAAGAAACAGATTGCTTGGAAAGTGTCATCCACATGTATTTTTGCGTTGTAACTTTGAGTTACTATATATGTGTTTTGCCCTAAATATTTAAACACACATCGTCTGTTTGGAAGCCAAGTTACTTCCACTTCTTGACCTGCTGTAAGTTCATCGGAACGGACTCCTATTCCGCTGAAAGCGTCACTTTCTTCGTCTTCCACAGTTTTCAAGTGATTGAGATATGCATCCCAATCCTCAAAGCCAAGAAACCTTGAAAGCAGGCAAAGTGTAGAGTTTCTTGTGGTGTTTGCGCCATCTATATAACCCCACAATCTTTTAAGCGTTGTAGGCGAAATATATTCGTGCAGACGCTCCCATACCACACCTGCCAAAAACTCAAAATCGTATGGAGTTTTTATCTTACGTTTAACTTCATTTTCTATATCTCTGCGTAGCGAGACTATCTCTGGATCGAACTTATTCATAACATTACAAAGTTAAGTATAAATTTTGCAATCCCACAAATTATTTTTAGTCCTTATTAGTCCTTAAATTTCCTCAAATTCATAGTCCAAAAGGCTTTTTGTAAATTGTCTCAAAACAAAATACGGCTGCAACCTTGTTGTTAGCTGCAGCCGTTGTGTGTAGAGGCCTTGTCAGCCTCTTTTAGATATTTTAAAACTTCCACTACCCTTTTATAATGGTTTGGGTTGGGAAGGCGAAGTTCCAGCCTTCGGCGTTGAATTTTTTGAGGATGGCAAGATTCACCTTGGTTTGAGTTTCCATAATGTTGGAATTGTGCTTGATATAATATATAAAGGTGATACCAAGTGAAAAATCGCCGTAGGTAGTAAATGCCACTATCACATCGCTTTTAATTTCATTTATTTGATTTGGCAGGTCGTTTAGCCAATCGATAGCTTCTTGCATTGCCTCTGGCGTGGTATCGTAAGTAAGGCCCAGGTTAAGAGTTACCTTGCGAGACTCCTCTGCAGTAACGTTTTCTATTTCGCTATCCACAATTTTGTAGTTTGGAATAGTCACTAACCTACCCTCAAGTGTGCGGATACGTGTGCTACGCATACCTATATCTTCCACAGTGCCGTCGAATCCAGCCACTTTGATGCGTTCGCCAAGGCGGAATGGTTTATCCACAAAGATAGTGAAACCACCAAACATATTTTTGATAGTATCTTGCGCTGCCAATGCAAAAGCAATACCACCAACACCCAATGTTGTAAGCATCGCAGCTACATCAATGCCAATAATAGTAAACGCTGTGATAATTGCTACAATCCAAATAACACCAGATGCTATTTTTTGAATAGCTTTGATAATATTTATATCCAATTTGCTATCATCGTTTGCCTCGGCATATGGCAGAAGAAAATCATTTAAAATATTTCTTAAAAATCTATTTAGAACCCATGCAACATCAAGTGCAACCAGCACTTTAAATGCCATAATTATAACATTATAAGCATTTTCTGGCAACACCAATACGTGCACTGCTATATACATTCCCATAAGTATCAACCCACACACAAATGGCAATTGAAATACATTTAGGAATAAGTCATCTAATTTTGTTGCAGATTTTTCTGTTCTTTTGCGTAGGAAACGTTTCTCAATCCAAATTAAAATTCTACCCACAAGTGTAGCAAAAAGGATTATACAAGAAAAGTATAACCAATTGTCCCAAGTATTATTTTCTAATAAAAATGTGAAAAATTGTCTCATATTATTGATATAATAATGTCGTTTTGTAATAAAAAAGTTTACGTGGGCAAAATTACATATTTTTTGCCAATAAAGACGTAAACATCACATTTAGTTGTTAATAAAAAAACATCCAAATTAATGCAAAGGTTTGCAAAAAATTGTTATTTTTGTATTATTGTCACAATAAGTAAATAACCTAAATATATACGCGTATGAAAAAATCATTACTAACCCTTATTTCGGCACTACTTTTGAGCGCCAGTTCTATGTTTGCCGATGTTACCTTTACGGTAAATGTGCCAGCGGGGACAAAACAATGTTTCGTGGTTGGTGCCCTACCCGAACTTGCCAATTGGTCTGCAGGTTCACCTGTTGCTATGACCAAAGTAGACGGCAAAGACCAATTTACAGTTACCATTGCAGGTATTACTGCCGATGATGTGAAAGCATCTGAAGGTTACAAATACCTTTGCGGTCCTAGTTGGGACTATGTTGAAAAAACAGCTTCAGGAGGTGAAGTGAGCAATCGTAAAACCATTGGCAATCCAGACACTGTGGGCAAATGGCTTAAGGTGTATGAAAGTGTTGGTATTGTAGAAAACTACACTATAGGTGGCAAAAGTTATCCTATACAAATTCTACTTCCTACAGGCTACGACAAAACAAAAAAATATGACGTTACCTATATGTTTGGCCGTCACATGCGTTATCGTGAGGCTGGTTCAGACACCGAAATGGGCGACCGCATACTTTATTCAGGCTCTTGGAATGTAGCATCTTCTATCGCTACAATGGAGTCAGAAGGTAGCAATCCAGGCATTATCGTAGTTATTTACGCTCAACTTCCTGAGTTTACCCCATGGGTAAACGAAGAATTTATGGGTACAGGTAAAGCAGACGCATTCCTAAACGGTATAATCAATGACTTTATCCCTGCTTTTGAAGGTAAATATCCTGTAAACACAGAAAACCGCACCATTATGGGCGCAGACGTGGCAGGTCTATTTGCTTATTACGCAGCAGTAAAAAATCCTAAAGTGTTCGGATCATGCGGTCTTTTCTCTCCTTCATTCTGGTACAACAGAAGAGAAATAGAAACATTTATAGAAAATACCAGACCTAGCGAAGACAATAAAACCAAATTTGTTTTCACCACAGCCAAATACGATATGGAATTTATGCGTGAAGACAACGAAGTGCTAAGTTTCTACCTAAAAGATGCTGGTTTTACCGATATTAAATACTTAGACAGCGCATCTGGTATGCACGACGACAAAACTTGGGGTACACAATTCCCTATCGTTTTCAAATATTTAAAAGGAATAGAAACAGATGCTTCGCTTGAAACTCGTAGTGCAAATCTTAGAGGTGCAAACCTAGAATCAGAAATAGATATACTCGAAGGAATAATAAGAAATGTCGATAAAACTTGGACCTTTATGAAAGGTGAAGGCACTACTTCCCTAACATGTACAAACTACAAAACCACAAAAGGTTCTTTCTATAAAGATGGTAAAACAGCAACTCCAGCACAAATGATTGTTGTAGAGATTCCAGTTGATGGCAAAAAATATTCATACTATTGGAACTTAAACGACGGTAGCAATTGTAGTGGTTCTTTATTATTGTCTTCTCCTAAAAATATTGATTTTAAAACATCTAGAACAGCACCTTCTTGGCAACGCGTAGTTGTGTTTGAAGATGGTTCTTACACACAATCTGCTGTTAATGCTTCTATGTTTAAAATTAATGGCATGGTAGCCAAAGTAGGAGAAAACTTCACTGTAAGTGCAGTTTTAGAATTTGATAAAGACAAAACAGTGTCTGTACACTCAGGCACAGTAAACTCTGGTGGCGACAATGGAGAAATGGTAAGCGGTACTGTTTCTACCGATTGTACATCTGCAAGAGTTACATACTCTTACCTAACAAACCAACTTACCATTGAAGAAGGAATTGAATTTGAAGAAGAGGAAGAACCTATCGATTTAGCATACTTTGGTGGCGAACCAGCTGTAGTACGCGTGGGTAGCACAGTAAAAGTGAAGGCAAAGATTAATAACCTAAACGGAAATACTGTAAACTACCGTATGAATCATAACAATAATTCTTCAAGTGCAATTACAATGACAAAAGGCACAGATGGCGAAGAATATTATACCATTAACAATGCACAAAGTGGTATTTATGGTTTCTATATGGACGTTACAGTAAATGGTACCACAACCAAAGCATATCGCGCTGTGTATGTAAAAGTGCTTAGTGGCAACACTCTAGAAACTGTAATAGACAACAATCCATACGAAGATATTGATTGGAGTACTATTAATCAATTCAAAGGCAATTTCCATACACATACTACACAATCAAACGATGCAGCAGACGGATTCACCACAGCATATGTAGTAGATAAATATTATAATGCAGGATATAAAATTTTATCACTTACCGATCACGATTACAACCCATATCCATGGGAACTTTTCCCTCAATTTATGTCTGGTATTACAGGTCGTGACCCAAAATCACTAGGTATGCTTGCTGTACCAGGCAACGAATTAAGTAAAGACAATACAAACAATTGGGCAGAACGCACTGGTGGCCAATTTAATCACCACAACGACTTCTTTACAGGTCGTCAAGGTCAAGAATTCGCGTCACTTCAAGAGTCTTATGCTTATACATATGCTCTAGGTGGCATGCAAATTATCAATCACCCAGGACAATATTGGGATTTGGGAACTACATATTCAGAAACTGCAAAAAATGGTCCTGGTTGGCATGCTAAAAACTTTAAAACCTACCCTTCTCTAATTGGTCTTGAAGTTTACAACCAAGGTAATCGTCGTCCTAACGACCGCATTCTTTGGGACCAAATTCTAGAAAGAACTATGCCTCAAAGACCAGTATATGGTTATTCTTGCGACGATGCTCACAACGATAACCAATTATTTAAAAACTACAACTTTATGCTTATGGAAGATTTAACTACAGAAGAACTTAAAGACGCCATGAGAAAAGGTGAAACATATTTCTGTTACGAACCAAATGGTACAGGCAAAGGCAAAGCACCACGTATCACTTCTATCAATGTTGATGAAGAAAATCAAACTATTACAATAGAAACAGACGGATTCGTACAATGGATTTATGGTACAGATAAAACTTCTTCAGCAGCATCATCTACCAGAAGTACCGTGGTAGGCTTAGGTAAAACCTTCTCATACAAAGGTTTCCAAGGCACATATGTGCGTGCATTCATTACCAACCAATTTGGTGAAACATGTACTCAACCTATCACATTTGTAGATCCAGATGCTCCAACAGACATAGAAGAAACAGATGCAACTACATTGTCATTAATAGTATATCCAAATCCAACAACAGACGATGTTAATGTGTTTATGAACGAATCTAAATTAGAGTCTGAAATAAACGTATATGACCTAAACGGCAAACAAGTAATTTCTACCGAGGTAGCAGGCGCTGTAACAAAGATTCCAACCTCTATACTTCCAAACGGTATGTATATTGTAAAATCTGGCGAAAGAACAGCTAAATTTATCAAGAAATAAGAGATTCAAAAAAAATAACAAAAGGAGGCTACTAAACTTAGTAACCTCCTTTTTTATTGGCCCCAACAAATTTCGATACTATTTCATTATGTTATGTTTTTTATTATTCAAATATAAGATTACAATAAAACTATTAGCGATACCACACTAATTATAATCCACAACAGAATACCAAAAATCAGTGGCTTAATACCAACTGATTTTAAAACACTTTTAGAAAGACCCGCACCAATAAAGAAAAGAGAGACGGTTATAAAAACATTCGCCTAATGTGCTTGGTAGCTTCACCACAAGGCGTGAAAGCAGTGGAAGACAAACACCCAGACGTTGACATATACCTAGCAGCCCTAGACGAAGGCCTAAACGACAAAAAATACATCCTCCCAGGCCTTGGCGATGCCGGCGATAGAATTTTTGGCACAAGATAAAATGCCATTGGGTTTAATTATAGATTAACATTATAACACCAACACAAAGAGTTGCCCCAAAAAAATGCGTGCAACTCTTGTTTTTTCTGTACCTGTACCGCAATTTGATACACACTACCTTTATATTTGCAAAAAGAAAGAATAATTACTACCTTTACATTATGAAGTTACTTTTTATCATATTAGTTTTGTTGCCAATCATATTTTTTGTATTTGCACTAACTGTAAACATCTACCTTATAGTAACAGGTAAAATGACAAGAGAAGAATTGGCAAAGAAAGTGGCTTTAAATAAAGAAAATCAAAGAAAAAAAGCAGAACAAAAAGAAAAAGGCAAACAATTAAAAAAGAAAGGTTCTTCTTTAGATTATATATCATATCCCTCACCTCTAAACAATCCGGGACTTTGGAATTAATTTTACAATAACCAAACAATAAAAATATGAATTTGAGAATCCTTAAATACATTTTACCCTTGTTTGCTGTATCTGGATTTGCAGCATCTCCAATCTCAGAATGTAACTTCAATGGTATTACGCTTAATGGGAAAGTAAAGATTGTGACACATAATGCAGATATAAAAGTAAAAGTAGTAGAACATGCAGCAGATATAGATGTTCAAATAGTTACTTATGCTCCAAATGACTGTGGAGAATGGCAAATAGTTACATACGATGAAGATTTTACTATTCAGTTTGTGGATTATGCAGAAGACATCACCATAGAATTTGTCACATACAACCCCGGTACCTAAAAAATGCACCTAGCTTAATTGACATTTTTTATTTATATTTGCAGTATGGAAATTCTTTATTACATATTCGCTATTCTACTAATAATTGCACTATTTGCTCTACTTGTAGTACCTATTTGGTATGGAATTAAACAAGCAAGAAACAAATCTAATGATAGCAAAACAACTGTTATCAACATCGTAATCACAGAGGAATCTAACCCTTAAACGATTCTGCTTCCTTTCTCCTTATCCACTCCAATTCCTAGAGAGTTGGAATATATCCGAAAGAAAGAAGCTGAAGCGGTTAAGGATTAAAAACCACTCATCATACGTGAAATAAGAGGAGGTAATGAAGAGCTATTTGATTTTTTTAGTGATTTACGGTTTTTCTCTTTTTGCACCATGTTGTTAATATCTTCCATTGTCATCTTGCCTGTTAAAAGACATATAACAAAGTACAGCATAGAACCTATAAAGGTGACTACGCTAACGACAATAACTGTTATTAACAAGAATTTTAGATCATCCATATTGCAATAATACGAAATAATTTTCATTTGTCAAAATTATGGCACAAAGTACATTAAATTTTACTATCAATCTTGGCGGAACTGCTTATACAGGAATCGCCCAGATAGACAAGGCTTACAATGGGCATCCATCACCAAAATAAATATAATGCAATATAAAACAAGGTTAGAATGATTGAGAACGGATTGCTTACCCGGGACAATTATCTATCCTTGTTTTTTTATTTTATTTACATCAAAATGCTTCTCATCTTGAATGTGATGTGGACTCATAACTCCATCACAAGCGGATCAATTGCTAGAACTTTTCTAATTTCTACATTAATATTACACCAATTTAACATCAATATGACATAAATATTATGCAAATATTAGATTATTTCCACAAAAATATATAACTTTGCATTAACAACTTAAATAATAAAACTATGCCACAAGTTTCAATGACAGTAAGAATGGATTCTGATTTAAAAAAATCATTTAATTCACTATGTTCAGAATTTGGAATGAGTACAAATGTTGCTATTAATATTTTTGCCAAAGCAGTTGTACAAAGACGCTGTATTCCATTTGAAATCAGATCTGAATCAAAAACAGATTACACAACTAGTGCTCTTAATGATTTTTATGAATTAAGAAGCATTGCCGCTAAAAGCGACAACGCAGACCTATCTTTAGAAGAAATTAATAATGAAATAAAACAATCTAGAAAAGAAAGATTAAGAAAATGAATATAGTACTAGATACAAATGTTCTAGTTTCTGCATTATACACATCTAATTCTGAATCTCCAACTGTGAAGATAATAGAACTCGTATTTTGTGGCAAACTTACATTGTTATGCAACAATGAAATTTGACGATAAAGTTTTTTACGAAGTTGCTTTATCAGTAGATAATACATATTTAACAACTGGTAATAATAAACACTTCCCAAAATCTCCTTTTGTAGTTACTCCTACTAAATTATTAGAAATATTTAATTCTAAGGAACTTTCATAAAACCAAAGCAACGTTTCATTACTGAAACGTTGCTTTTATTTATATTGCTCTAATATTTGTAGTACACCATTGCAGCATAGTGCTGTAGAGAGTGTTTCCAAGGCAGATATAAAAAGAAAAAAGACCTCAGAAATTCTGAAGTCTTTTTCGTTGTCGGGATACCAGGATTCGAACCTGGGACTGCCCTTTATACTTCAACACCTCTCAGAACCATTCTAAGGTACATTTTATATTTTAATAAAGTTATGTTTGGCTCAGTTTTGACTCAGTTTTATTTGTTTATTAATCTTC
>JAEIGA010004752.1_pt1 | contig 20948 bp, 21 predicted proteins | sample 9270691 | NCBI WGS metagenome assembly JAEIGA01 (sample SAMN17057246, study PRJNA624740) | gut metagenome | biome: biome; isolation source: fecal sample | host: Bos grunniens | place: China: Xizang | collected 2019 | reverse complement strand
AGCAATTGCTTTAGCATTAGATGGATTAGGTTATATAAACAAAGATCTAAATTTTGCTCCAACATCAAAATTTGATAATGTTGAAATTGAAACTATTTTAAATTCAAAAGAAAATTTTGATATTAGAAATTGGAGAGAATTATTTAAAGAACCGCTTAATATTCAAGAAAAAATGCTAGTAAGAGGAATTGCAGCTGTATTGATTGCGATTGTTGGTTTTTCTTGTGTGGGTGGAGGAATATATTTAAAAAATAAAAAACAAACTAAAATTGCAAATGAGAAATTACAAGAAACAACTTCAGAAATTGCAAAAATGGAAAATGAACTTTCTCAAATTCAAAGTTATACAAATGCATATATAAGTTTGATAGAGAGTGCAGAAAATAAAGATGTATCTAATTCAAAAAATGCAAGAGTAATTTCAAAAAATGCATTGCCAAATATGTTAAACAAAATAATGTTTATAATACCTCAAAAGGTACAATTAATTTCTATAGAAAATACACAAAGTAACCATATAGTTATAGTGGCAGTGGCGGAACAATATGAACAATTAGCATATTTTTTGGCTGCTATAAAATCAGATGGAATGTTTGAAAATGTTCAATCAACAACAGGAACAAAAAGTGATTCACTTATTCAAATTACTATAGAAGGAGATTTAAAATAATGAGAAAATATTTATTAATCCTTGTACTAATAATAACTAGTATTTTGTGTTTCTTGATAATGAGTTTTGGATTTATTGTAATTCCTAGTTATAAAGATGTTAATATAGCTTTAGGAGAAAAAAGACAAATTCTTTCAGAATTAAGTACAAAAAATTCATCAGAATTTTTTGCAAAACAAACAGCATTAAATTCTGCAGTTCAAGAATATAAAAATAAAAAAACTCAATATGATACATTAGTTCAAGAAGGTAAAATAACAGAAGAAACAGTAACTTCAATGGAAATGTATGATGTAGATTTCTTATGGGCAACAATAGGAAATTATGCTACACAAAAAGGTGTTACTCTTCAACTTGATATTTCAAAGAGTGCAACTAAAGCATCTATATCATCAGAATATGTTTATTGTGATTTGAATTTTACAATAACAGGTGATTATATTGCTATAACTGATTTTATCTATAGTTTAGAAAATGATGATAAGTTGAATTTTGAAATAAGAAACTTTTTAATGAAAAAAGGTGGAGAAAATTTACAAGCAACCTTTACTGTAAAAGATGTACCAGTCAACAGCCAAAAATTATCAACAGTTCCAACAACATCAGGAAGTGTTTATACAGATACTGTTGTTGAATATTAAAAAAAAGAGGTAAAAGTAATGAATAATAAAATTGTTAAAGAAGTTTTTATAATAGTATTGCTTTTTATAGTAATTATGTTTTGTTTAGGGATATTATTTTATGATTCAATGTCTGTAAATACAAAAGATATTGTTTCAGTTAAATATCAAACAAGTGATAGTGTAAATGGTGTTCTTACAGAAATACAAGATAATAGTGGCGTAGATGTAAAAAAACAAACTTCAAATTCAATATTACAATCATATAGTATAGATGCTGATGATTTAAAAAGTTATGCAGAAGATAATTCTTATGAAAGTGGAAAAAAAGATCCATTTGCTGAAACATCAGAGACAATTGATGAAAGAGTTACAACTACAACAAAACCTGGAACAGCTACAACATCACAATCTGCTAATCCAGTAAAAACAGATAAAGTAGAAGATAATAAAAAACAAAATACAGAAGAAATAAAAAAAGAACCAACTAAAGTAACAGGTAGTGTACAAAATACTGTAAATAACGGAGTTTCAAAAGATAAAACAGAAAGTAATAAAAGTAATGTTGGAACTTTCTTTGAAAAGGAAAATTCAAAATAAAGGAGAAATAATATGAAATCTCAAAAAGGAATGGCAATACACAAATTTGTAGTTTTAATAGTAGTGTTATTAATGATATTAGGAGCTACTGCTTATGTTGTATTACAAGATAATGGTATTTACGAAAGAGAAGTAAAACCTCTTGTTAATAATTTAGTTGAAGAGGCTAAAACAACTCAAAAATAAAAAATAGGCATATGCATTTTAAAAATAATGTATATGCCTAATTTAGTATATATTTAGGATTGAATTATGAATAAAAAAATTATGCCTTTAGAAATAATTTTTTCAATAATTGTAGTTTTAAGTATTATTTTTGTTGTTACTTTGATTTCGTTTGAAATAAAAATTTTTTCACAAAGAATAAATAAAAAATCAGAAGCGGCAATAATTTCGAGTAATATTTTAGAAAATATAAAAATTAGAAATTTTGAGGATGTTGAAAAATATATTGAAGAGCTTTCTTTTGTTGGTATTTCAAAAAGAATTGAAGGTGAAATTCAATATATAACTGTATATGGAAATGAATTTAATGAAAAGTTTTTCGGTACTCAAATCCCAAATGACTATATAATCGAACTACAAATTGAAAATTATGGAGAACAATTTAATTTAGTTAAAAATATTAAAATATCGGTGAAATATCTAATAAGAAAAAAAGTAGAATCAGTAGATGTTTCAACTGTTATTGAAAGAGAATCGATTGGAGAATGTAATTCTCCAATTATAAACGATGAATATTTTAGTAGTATTAATATTGAATTAGATGATTATGAAATAATACCAATAAAATATTTAAGTAATATTGATTCTTATATAGTAACAAGTGTAGATGATGTTGAATGGTATAATTATTCTTCAAAAAAATGGGCAAAAGTAGCTGTTTTTACAAAATATGGTGAGGATTTAAAAAGCTTATTTGTAAATCAAGATGGTTCATTAAATGAAACAGCAAATTACAATGGTTCTATAATAGATTTGAAAAATTATATTTATGTCTGGATACCTAATTTTTCAATAAAAGATGATATTTCGTATTTTAGATATGGAACTGGAAAAAAAGCTATAAAAATGGAATTATTATATAACAATAATAAATTTTTATATTTAAATAAAAAGGGTGAGGATGTAAAAGATATATCTGAAGAATGTTCTTTTGAAGGTGTATCTGGTGTATGGAGAAAACTTGGAGAAGAAAATGATCCATATTATTCGAATTTTAATTTAACAAAATATGCACCAATAGATATTTATTAAAATAAAAACAAGAAATTAAGAAAGGAGGGTCTAGTATGCAAACTTTTTCATGTAAAGTATTAACACCACAAGGGCAAATAGCCGAAATAAAAATAAAAGAAAATGATAAATTGTCATGTATGAAAAGATTGAAAAAGAATGGTATGACACCAATTAGCATAGAACCTTCTTTCAATATATGGAAAAATAAAAAATCAAGAAAAATTACTGCGACAATACATTCTAGAAAAAAGAAAAAATCTATTTTATTAAAAACAATAAATGATATTGAGCTTTTTAATAAAGTTTCAATAGAAGAAATAAAAGATTTTACTGAAGATTTATATGCTTTAAGAAAATCTGGTTTTTCAACAAAACATAGTTTAAGAACAATAATGAATAAAACCGAAAATGCGTCTTTTAAAGAATGCTTAAAAGATGTTATAAATGCAGTTGATGCTGGAAAATATTTATATAAAGCAATGAAAGAACACAAAGATATTTTCCCACTTGTTTATATTAATTTGATAAAAACAGGTGAGTTAACAAAATCATTAGATGCGTCTTTAAAACATGCTATTACATATCTTGAAGATGAACAAAAAATAAAAAGAAAAGTAAAAAATATATTAATACCGAATGTTCTATCTTTCTTTGGAATAATAGTGATGCTTGTATTAACGATTTTAATTATAATTCCAAATCTTCAAAATATTTTAATGTCATATGGAACTAGTATTAAAATGCCAAGAATTTTAAGATTAATTTCAGCGATAATAAATATTTTTATAAAACTTTGGTATGTTTGGATATTAATTGCAATTGGTTTAGGAGTTTGGTTTTCAAAATATATTAATTCAGAAAAAGGAAAAGCTAAATTAGATGCATATAAATATAATAATAAATTACTTGGAAAACTATTATATCTATTAGATTTCTCGAGGGTTATAAGAAGTATCTTCTTAAATTTACAAAATAAAATGAGGATAGAGGATGCTTTAGAAATTAGTAAAAATGTTACTAAAAATACATATATGTTTGGTCTTATTGAAAAATCTATTAACAATGTTTATGTTGGAAAATCTTGGCTAGATGTTTTCTCAAATGAGAAACTATTAAATCCAATTATTTTAGAGTTATTGAAGAAAAGCGAAAAGACGAAAGATATTCAAGATTTTACTTCAGCATTAAAATATTTGGATAAAGACATTGAAAAAGAAATACAAAAAGTTCTAAAAAAACTACCAGAAATTTCTTATGTAATTGTAGGAATTGCTTTATTATTATTTGTAGTTACAGTTTTAATTCCTTGTATGCAAATATATTTAAGCGGTTTGTTATTTATTTAAATTTTAGGAGGTACGAATGAAAATTGGAATTGATTTGGGTGGAAGTCACATTGGAATTGGAATTATAGAAGGTGTAGAATTAAAAGAAAAAATTGATAAATTCTTTACTGCAGAAGATAAGAAAAATATAGAAAATGTAATTCCAAGATATATATATGAATTAGCACATGAACTGCTAGAAAAAACAGGATTAAAATTAGATGACATTATAAGTATAGGTGTAGCGTGTCCAGGAACTGTTGCAAATGGAAAAGTAACTTCTTGGAATTTAGGTTTGAAAGAATATGATTTGAAATCAAGAATAGAAGAAATGTTTAATAAACCTGTAATTGTTAGAAATGATGGTAAATGTGCTGCACTTGTTGAAAAAAAATATGGTGCAATGAAAGATTATGAAGATTGTGTTTTCGTAAACATAGGAACAGGTCTTGGAGGAGCAGCGTTTTTAGGTGGAAAGCTATTAGAACCAAAAAAATATTCTGGATTTGAATTTGGACATATGACTTTAGTTAAAGATGGAATTGAATGTACTTGTGGAAAAAAAGGATGTTTTGAAAGATATGCATCAATAAAATCTTTAAAAAATAGAATAACTAAAACATTAAACTTAGATAGTTCTGATATATCAGGTCAATATATGAGAGAACATTTAATGGTTGAATATAAAGATCAAGTAGAAGCTGATGTTACAGAGTTTATAGATTATTTAAGAATAGGAATTTGTAATCTTATAGATATTTTTGAACCAGAAGTTGTTTGTTTTGGTGGAAGTTTTTCTTATTATGAAGGTCATCCTGTTTTTAACAGATTAATAGAAGAAATAAATAAACCAAATATGACATTTAATGAAGGGGAAAAACCAAAAATAGTTACAGCATTTTTCAAAAATGATGCTGGAATAATTGGAGCAACAATTGAAAATTAAAATACTATAAGCTAAATAATTTTATAATTATTTAGCTTAAGTTTTATAAAAGGAGAAAAAAATGAAATTAAAAAAAGTAAATGATTTTTTCGGAATGTCACTAACTATAATTGGAATATTAAAAGTTGTCTTAATAATATTAGTTCTAATAGAATCTGGTAATGCTGCTACTGCTTTAGTTACAGGAAGTGAGTATTCAGGTCTAAGTTTAAAATCATTTTCTGCATTTATAGGATATGGACAAATTATATTAGCAATTAGTTCTATAGTTATGATATTTGTAAATATGAAAAAATATCCTGGAGTTATTGTAGGATATTTGATTGGACTTGGTGCTTTGGCTTTAGAAGTTATATTGCCATCTATTATCTTTTTTATATATGCTTTTGTTGAATGTGGTTTGTATATTAAAGCTGGAAATACAATAAGAAATAAGGAATTTAAATTGTTTAATATTGAAGAAGATTCTAGTGCAAAAGTTGAAAGCACAGATTGGTTTTATGGAGATAAAAAATAGTAAATATAAGCAAATGTAATAACATGTAGAGGCATGCTCAAATTGACTTTATTGACATAATATGGTATAATTAAATGTGTTGAAAAACATTCGTAACTGTTAAACCATCCCGAACACTAACATGAGGAGGAAATGATCATATGGGAAGCAAAGTTATTATGGAAGCGTACGGTATGCCTGTGGAAAGAGAAACTGAGGGGTTTAAGCTGCTTCGAGAGAAGTTTCAGTTGGAAGGTGATCATACCTGGAGAATGTATGTGAAACCTTTCTCCAAAGCTGGTGTGGAGGATCTGAATATGCTCATGAAGAGCGCCTATGCCAGAGAAAGAGTATGGATCGAAGAAAAGAATGGTACTTACTGTATCACTTCTCGTCAGCCGATCGACAAGCAGGTCGAATATGTCGAATCCCTTTGGGGAATTTTGCACCGGAAGTTTGAAAGACAGAGTACCGAACTGGCGTGTGAAAACGCAGTTTCTGTAAGTGGATTCAAGAGAGCTCTGAAGTGGCATGAAAATGATCTGGGGCTGCCTGTGGCAGAAAAAGACCGTGACAAGAATTTCTATGTTTTTGTCCTTTCTCCGCAGTTCATCGAAGCTACCGCGCTGCCGAGATTCCGAATGGCTGGATAACAGTAAATTGAGTTTGGATTAAAAAGAAGACTTTCAATAAATAGTCCAAACTTCCAAACGGCCCGTCCTTTTGAAGGACGGGCTAATTCTTTTTATAAGATAGACATAAAAAGGTGATAGGTTGACAATAATCTTAATTAATAGTATAATAATTATCAGTATTAATGAGATTTATATATAAAATTAAAGAGTTCGGAAAATATTAAAAATAAAAGTGTACGGAAAAAATAAATATTATATTTAAATTAGGAAATAAGGAGATTGTAATTTTCTAATTTGTTTTTAAGGTGTGTAAAAAATAATATTTATAAATTAAAATTATAATAAAAAAACATAATGTGCGAAAATTATTTATGTTTTATATAGTTTTACTAAAGATATTTTCTGATAGTCTCACAAGTAGACTATTTTTTTGATGCTCTAAATATATAAAAATGATAATGTATATTTTATTTAAAGTATATGTTTATTTTGCTTTGAAATTGAAAATAATTTAATTAAAATAATATAAATTTTAGGATACGAGAAAGAAATAATTAAGGAAAGGAGAGTATATTAAAGGAGCGTGCTTTAATATGCGAATTAAAATGGAAGAAATAAAAAAATCAAATGAGAAAGTAAGTAGAAAAAGAGTAAAATCTAAGGAAAATAATTCTACAAAACCTGCAAATCAAAATACAGGTAAAACAAAAAATAGAAAAAAGGTAAATAAACCAGTTGAAGCAAAAAATCAAATAATAAAAAAACAAAATAATTTACCTAAGGTTGCTGTTAAAGAAAATAACTTACCAAAAGTAACTAAAAATGAAAATTTAACACCAACACTTATAAGAAAGAAAAATAAATCAATAATTAATTTAGGACTAGAAGAAAATCCAAAAGTAATAAAAGAAGATTTTGTATTCAAAAAAGAAAATTTAAAAATAATTCCTTTAGGAGGAATTGAAGAAATTGGAAAAAACATTACTGTTTTTGAATATGGAAATGATATTGTTATTGTTGATTGTGGTGTTGCATTCCCAGAAGAAGATATGCTTGGTATAGACTTAGTAATACCAGATTTTTCTTATTTAGAAAAAAATAAAGATAAAATTAGAGGTTTAGTAATAACTCATGGTCACGAAGATCATATTGGTTCTATTGCATATCTTTTAAAACAAATGAATATACCAATTTACGCTACAAGATTAACTTGTGGATTAATACAAAATAAATTACAAGAACATCACTTAGATAAAACAGCAAAATTAAATGTAGTAAAACAAGGACAAACTATAGTACTTGGAAAAATGAGAATTGAATTTATAAGAAGTTGTCATTCTATTCCAGATTCTGTAGCTTTAGCAATTCATACACCAGTTGGAACTATAATTCATACTGGAGACTTTAAAATAGACTATACGCCAATTGATGATCAAAAAATTGATTTAGGTCGTTTAGCAGAACTTGGAAATAAAGGTGTTTTAGCTTTGCTTTCTGATAGTACAAACGCAGAAAGAAAAGGATACACAATGTCAGAAAGTACAGTTGGTGAAGTTTTTGATAAATTATTCTTAAATTGCAAAAAAAGAATTGTAATTGCAACATTTGCTTCAAATATGCATAGAGTTCAACAAATAGTTAACTCAGCAGTTGCAAATAACAGAAAAATAGCGATATGTGGAAGAAGTATGATAAATATGATTCAAACTGCAGTAGAGCTTGGATATATTCATGCACCAAAAAACATATTTATTGATTTAGATATGATTAAAAATTATTCTGATGATCAATTAGTAATTATAACAACAGGAAGTCAAGGTGAACCAATGTCTGCTTTAACAAGAATGGCAAATGGTGAGCATAGAAAAGTTAATATAAACTCAAATGACTTAGTTATAATTTCAGCAACACCAATTCCTGGAAATGAAAAATTTGTAGCAAAAGTTATAGATGATTTAATGAAAATTGGAGCTGAAGTTGTATATAGTTCTTTAGCTGATGTTCACGTTTCAGGACACGCATGCCAAGAAGAACAAAAATTAATGCTTTCATTAGTTAGACCAAAATATTTTATACCAGTTCATGGTGAATATAGACAATTGATTGCTCACAGAAATACAGCAAGACAAATGGGAATTCCAGCAGATAATATTATATTAATGAAAAATGGAAAAATAGTTGAATTAAATGAAAATGAAGCTAAAATTTCAGGAACAGTACAAGTTGGAAAAATATTTGTTGATGGTTTAGGTGTAGGAGATGTTGGAAATATCGTATTAAGAGACAGACAACATTTATCACAAGATGGTTTAATTGTTGTTGTATTAACAATGGATTCTGAAGGAAATGTAATTGCTGGACCTGATGTGATTTCTAGAGGATTCGTATATGTAAGAGAATCTGAAAACTTAATGGATGAAGTAAGAGCGATTATAAATATTGAAATAATGAAATGTGTTGATAATCGTATAAAAGATTGGTCAACAATTAAAAATTCAATTCGTGATGCTTTAAAAGATTATATATTCCAAACAACAAAAAGAAATCCAATGATATTACCAATAATCATGGAAGTTTAATAATAATAAAAATACCAAGATTAAATCTTGGTATTTTTTTTTATTTATGGTATTATTTTGATATAGAATTAAAATTAATTTAGGTAAACTAATTACTATTTATAAAATATAATTATAGGTTATAAGGGAGAAAAAATGGAAGAAGAAAATATAAGTTTGGAAAAAGAAAATTTTATAAAAGAAAAGACAGAAAAATATGGCAATAAAAAAGATGAATCAGTTAAAGAATTTAATATGGCAATAAAAGTTTTTGCTTATATTACAATTACAATTATTGTGTTTGGATTTTTAATGTTAAAATGTGCATATGAACTTGGAGTTTTCTTACTGATTATCTGTTTGGGACTTGCATCAAAATTATTATTAGACATAGAATCTTCTAGACTAAATGAAAAGAAAAAGATTAATAAAAATATTGAAGAAAAAGAAATATCAGAAATGGATATGTTTGATATTTGTATTAATGAGTATAAAGAAAACTATGAGAATTTAGAAATTACAGAAGATATAGATTGTATAGATGAAGATTTAAATGCAATAATTGAATATGATATGTGTGCAAATGAGAATATGATATATACATATGATTTACCTTATGATTCATTAATGGATTGGCATAAAATTGAATTTAAAAAAAAAGAGGTATATTTAACTCAAAAAATTTTCCAAAGAAGAATTGGAAAATCAGTATCTTATTTTAAGAATATCAATGTTTTTACAAAGCTAAATATTAATAAGAGATTTCATTTAAAAACAAATGATATGGTTTCTAAAGAAAAATCTGAAAATTTTGAAGATGTTTTTGCGGATTCAAGAGAAAAAATAATTGATTATGATTTAGAAAACTTTAAAGAACTTAATGATAATTTAAATGAAGAATTTTACCATATATATTTTTCAGAAATTGAAAATCCTGAATATTTAGAGTTAGAAAAAATAACAAAGAGAAAATTAGTTGATATATATAATAGATACAATGTTGCTTTTACAATATCATTGAAAGATAGTCTGTTTAGGTTGCATATAAGTAAACCAACAAATAGAACAAAAAATGATTTTGGTTTGGCTTATGATATGAAAAAAACAATTGAAGAAATAATTGAACTATTTATAGAATTAGAAAATATTGAAAAAAAGATAAGATTATCTGATTTTGATATAGATTCTTCAAAAGTAAAAAATATAATATTTGATTTAGATAATACAATAATATTGGATACCGAAGAGGATTCGGAATATTATAGAGAAGCTTTAATTAATGCTGGATTTACAGATGATTATTTTTATGGAATATATCAAGCTATTGATGAGTATGATAAAATTTTAACAGAAGATAATCCTTATTATGATGAAAGTAAATTATTAGAATTTATAAACGAATATTTAGGACAAGAATTTAATATGGATGTTATTAGAGGTCTTAAAGAAGTGGCTGGAAGAGAGTGGACCAAAAGAGTAATAGTACCAGAAGATGTTATGGAGTATTTATCATCAAAATATAATTTATATGTATATACAAATTATTTTCAAGATGTTCAAGAAGAAAGAATTAATAATATAGGGTATTCAAAATATTTTAAAAAGATTTTCGGTGCTGATAAATATGGTTGTAAACAATTTAAAAAATGTTTTGAAAAGGTTTTAGCTGAAATTAATAGCAAACCTGAAGAATGTATTATGATAGGTGATGATAAATCTAGAGATATAGTTGCTGCTAATAATATGAAAATGAAATCATTATTATATGATTATAATAACAAAAGAGATAAAAAAGAAATTAAAGCTAAAGACTATTTTGTTATAAAGAATATGAATGAATTGAAAAGTTTACTATAAATATATTGAATAAATTTATAATCGGATAGCTTATAATAAAAAAATAAGGAGAAATATTTATGGAAAATATTGATGATGAAAAAAGAAAATTCATAGAGAGTAAAAAAGTAAATTCTAATGCTTTAGAAAATGCCAAAAGAAATAAATGTATTATAATGATAATAATGTTAGTAATAGCATTGTTGATATTGTGTTATGCAGGAATTACTGCTATGCAAGGAAAATTGTGGGAACCGATTGTAGCAATTGTTGTATTAGGAATTCAATGTGTTTTTTGGGCGATCATTTCTGTTAATTCAAAAGTTGGTACAGAAAATTATATTGTAAATGAGTTTATAAATGACTGGAATAAAAAATATAATAAGATTGATTTTTCATTTAATGAAAATAAAAATGATATTATGAATGATTTATCAATTCTTTTAAAGTATGATACAATGCTTGGATGTAATACAGTAATAGATCCATATTTTAATAAAGTCAATGAGTATAGAAGATTAGATAAATATAGAATAAATGAAAAAGATGTATTGTTGGGGAATGCGCTAACAATTATAAGACATAGTTCAGCTAAACATGGTATGCCATATGAAACATTTTCTATAGTTAGAGAAACAAAATTAAAAGGCAGACTACATATAGATACATTGTTTAAATATGGTGGGAATGACAATGTTTGTTATAGTAGAGATGTTGTAGATAAAAGAAATTATGTGAAAATATATGATGCAAAATATTTTAAAAATATTGATTATGCATTAAGTGAATCTTTTTATAAAAGTAAATTTAAAAAAGAATCAAATAGTGAGTTAATTGATTTAGATTTTGATGTTATAAATAAAATAATAGAAATATATGAAAAATATCGAGTTAATTTCCAAATAGTTATAAAAGATAATTGCTTAAGAATAAATAGTTTTTTTGGTGGACCAAATGATTACTATAAAGAATATAAATTATTATATGATTTAGAAATGTGCAATTATGAACTTATGAAACTTTTTGATGAATTAGAAGAAAATATAAAATTATAAATTCATAAAGAAATAAAAGAAAATATCTAAAATGTTTAAATAAAAGCATTTTGGGTATTTTCTTTTTTGAAAAAGTGTGATATTATATTAGATATTATGCAAACTTGTAGACTTTTTGCTTTATAATTATAATTAAAAATTTCTAAAAGAAGTTTGCAAAAAGAAAGTAAGGAGATAGAAAATATGGATAGTAAAGATTTAGCGAACTTAATATTCCCAGACGTAAAGGATTATACTTATTATGAAGAACAGTATCCAGTAAGAAATCTACCAGAAGGTGCGATTGTAACAAGATTTGCTCCAAGTCCAACAGGATTTGTTCATATCGGTGGTATTTATCAAAGTTTAATAGCAAAACTTATGACTAAAGAGCAAGGTGTGTTCTTTGTGAGAATTGAAGATACTGACCAAAAAAGAGAAGTTGAGAATGGAACAAAACAGATTATAGATGCGTTATATGATTTTGATTTAGGACCAGATGAATTTGTTGATGAAAATGATGTAGATCACGGAGAATATGGCCCATATAAACAATCATTAAGAAGAGAAATATATCATTCATATGCAAAAAAATTATTAGCAGAAGGGAATGCATATCCATGTTTCTGTAGCCAAGAAGAATTAGATGCTATTAGAAGCAATCAAGAAAAAGCCAAAGAAAGAACTGGCTATTATGGAAAATGGACAAAATGTAGAAATATGCCTGTTGAAATGGCAATAGAAAAAATAAAAAATGGTGATCCTTATATTATAAGATTTAAATCACCAGGAAATCCAGACAAAAAAATTAAACACAAAGATGTTATAAAAGGTGCTGTTGATTTTCCAGAAAATGATCAAGATATAGTAATTATCAAATCTGATGGATTACCTACATATCACTTTGCACATGCTATTGATGATTATTTAATGCATACAACATTAGTAATAAGAGCAGATGAGTGGCTTGCTTCAGTTCCACTTCATTTACAATTATTCTATGTGCTTGGAAATAAAGCTCCAAAATATGCACATATAGCTCCAATGATGAAAATGGATGGAGAAGGAAAACGTAAATTAAGTAAAAGAAAAGATCCAGAGTCAGCTGTTAGCTATTATAAAGAAGAAGGTATTCCAAAAGAATCAGTTCTTGAATATTTAATGAATATAGCAAATTCAAACTTTGAAATTTGGAGAAAACAAAATCCAGAAAAATCAATGTATGATTTTGAATTTGATTTAAAGAAAATGAGTGTTAGTGGTGCATTATTTGATATGGTTAAAATGTTAGATGTATCAAAAAATGTAATTTCTAAATTATCTGCAGAAGAAGTTTATGAAGCTTCATTAAAATGGGCAAATGAATTTGATGCAGAACTTGCAGAAATGCTTTCTGATAAAGAATATTCTTTAAAAGTATTAGGAATTGAAAGAGGAAATGCAAAACCAAGAAAAGATATTGCAAAATGGTCTGATGTTAAAAATATTATTTATTATATGTATCCTGAAAAATTTGATAAAAACGGTGAGTTTGAATATCAAAAAATAACAGATACAGCTGAAATTGAAAAAATAGTAAAAACATATTTTGAAAAATACTATGATGAAGCTGATGATAAACAAACTTGGTTTAACAAAATGAAAGACCTAGCTGAAGAAATGGGATATTGCCGTGAAGTAAAAGAATACAAAGCAAATCCAGATGCTTATAAAGGTCATGTTGGGGATATTAGTACTGTAATAAGAGTAAAAGTAACAGGAAGATGCAATACTCCAGATTTATATGAAATTATGCATGTATTAGGAAAAGAAGAAGTGTTAAAAAGAATTTAATAATATTAAAAAGAAATATGTATGAACAATAATAGTTCATACATATTTTTTTATTTTAAATTTGATATTTGGAAAATATGAGAAAATATGATATAATTATATATGTAACTAGTAGAAAGCGTGTTTCAAACAAGTTTGGAGGTTGATAGTTTGATGAACTTGTTGAAAAATGAACCTCGCGTTTATAAGATACACTCAAGTGAACAAGAGGTTTATGAAACAGAGCGATACTACTTGTTAAAAGTAGTAGACTGTTCGGGAAATTTAGAAAAAGAGCTTCCTAAAATTGGATGGGATCTTGGTATTGACGAGCTTTTGAATGTACTTTTCGAAGCTCAACAGAATCATAAGGTATCCAAGAAGGTTGCTGAATTATTTGATGCTGAACGCTTCAGCGTTGAGACTAGACTTGCCGAAGAGTCAAGAGGGACTTCGATTGCGATTGTCAAAATTACTAAGCGTAAGTCCCTGGAAAAAGTGGCAGAAAAACTTTTGTGGTTGTTAAGTATTATTTTCGAAAGAGAAGTAAATAATTACAATTATTATAAGTTCTAGCTACTAATGTCGCTGCTTGGCTGTGTGAAGAATAACCTACTTTGTAGGGGATTCTTCTTTAAGAGCAGCGATAAAATGTTGAATTTAGATTAATTAAAATAAATATATAATACGAAAAAGAAGAGGTGTTTTTATGGATTATAATATAGGGGACATAGTAAAGACTAAGAAACAACATCCATGTGGGAGTAAAGAATGGGAGATAACAAGAGTTGGAGTTGACTTTAAATTAAAATGCTGTGGTTGTGAACATGTTGTTGTTCTTCCGAGAGAAAAGGCATTAAAAATAATAACAAAAAAAGTGAATTAATTTAAATACAAAAAATAGAGACTATTTTTAGTCTCTATTTTACTTTATTAATAATTACATATTTATTTCGTCTTCTTCTTCAATTTCTATATTGCTTGGATTATGAGGTTGGGAAGTATTTGGTTCTGAGTGAGTATTTTGTACTGGTGTTTGAGATACTTCAGATGATTTATACAAAGACAAATCCCAAGCTTGAGACGGAGCTTCTTTTGTAGCTTCAGAAGCTACTTCAATTTCTTCTACTTGAAGACCAGTTGCTTGTTTTTCTTGAGATTGTTTTTGAACATCTTTAGAATCTTTATTTTTTCCATTAATTTTTTCAGAAACCTTAGAGATAAATTTTCCACCTTTCCATAGAAGATTAAGACCTGTTGCTGCGGTATCTTTTATGTCTAATTTATTAAATACGGCTATACCAGCAAGTGAACCACCAATATCTGCAAGATATTGTCCTGTTTGGAATATTCCAGAATTTGCAAATTGATCAACTTCGGTTTGTAGAGTACCATATGTATATGCTATACCAACTATTGCAGTAGAAATAAGTTTAATTGCATCTTTTACTTTAGGATTAATTTCAAAAGCTTCTTTTTCATTTTCAGGATGACTTTTATTATATAAATTAATTCCAAAATTAACTGCAGATTCAACTCCATGCATTACTAAAGTAGAAGCTAAAGCACCACCTGCAGGTATTGCAAAAGCACCTGCTAAATGAGCGAAAGCTCTTACGCCTGGATTCCAATTTAGCATGTAAGTATACAATCCAGATGCTACTGTAGCAGCACATGTCCCAAACCATAAATTATTTCTTTTGGCTTCTTTTCCGTGTAGGTAATATACTATTTATTTTATTGTCTATTGCTTCAGTGTCATTAACAAATTTCCAGGCACCTGCTACTCTTTCTTTTATTGATTTTTTTTCATTTGCCATAATAATAATCTTCTTTCTTAATTGTTTTAGATTTATTAACCTCATTATAGCATATAAGTTAAAAAATACAACAAAAAATTAAGAATAGGAGTAAAAGTATTTACAAATTGGAAAAATTATGTTATTATAATTTACATAATGATTAAAGCGATTGATTAAGAACTAAGTAATAAATCAGCTTTTTTGTAGAGAGTCTATGGTTGGTGAAAATAGATAAAAAGTATTTATGAAATCTACTCTTAAGAGCTTTCTAGTAAACTAGACCGAGTTGTTGCAGGTTATAGCAATTAAAGAGATTGTAAAATATTAAATATTTTATAAATAAAGGTGGTACCGCGGATTATATTCGTCCTTATACAATTTGTATAAGGACGTTTTTTGTTTGAAAAAGTTAAATATTCGCCCTTTAGAATAAAATTTAGGAGGTATTTTATTATGGAAGAAGTTCAGATTGGAAGAGTCTACAGACATTTCAAAGGAAATTATTACTTTGTTGAAAATGTTGCATTAGACTCCGAGACAAAAGAAAGAGTGGTTGTTTACAAACCCTTATATCCAAGAAATGATTCTGGAATTTGGGTAAGGAATGAAAAAATGTTTTTAGAAGTAATTCCAGAAAGACCAGACAATATAACTGGACAAAAACACAGATTTGAATTAGTTGAAGAGCTATCCAAAGATTATACAAAATAAGGAGCGAAAATGGAAAAAGTTGAAATAGGAAAAAAATATAGACATTTTAAAGGTCATATTATAGAAATAGTAGGAATTGCTAAACATTCAGAAACATTAGAAAGAATGGTTATATATAATCATTTAGGAACAAATGAAATGTGGGCAAGACCAGAAGAAATGTTTTTAGAAGAAACTGATGTAACAAATAAAGCTGGAAATATAACAGGACAAAAACATAGATTTGAGTTATATGAAGGGTAAAATTAATTATTAAAAAGGAGAATATATTATGATAGATATAAAATTATTAAGAGAAAATCCAGAAATGGTAAAAGAAAATATTAAAAGAAAATTTCAAGATCACAAATTAGTTTTAGTAGATGAAGTATTAGAATTAGATAAAGAATCTAGAGAATTAACATTAATGTGTGATGACTTAAGAATGAAAAGAAATGCCATCAGTAAAGAAATCGGTGGATTAATGGCTAAAGGATTAAAAGAAGAAGCTGAAGCAAAAAAAGCTGAAGTAAATGAAATCAATGAAAAATTAGCAGCAAATGAAGGAAGAGAAGAAGAATTAAAAGGTGAAATCAAAGAAAGAATGATGAAAATTCCTAACATTATGGATGCTACAGTTCCAATAGGAAAAGATGATACAGAAAATGTTGAAAATGAAAAATTTGGAGAACCAGTTGTACCAGCTTATGAGATACCACACCATGCTGATATTATTGATACATTAGCTGGAATAGATAAAGAAAGCGCTGGAAGAACAAGTGGAAATGGTTTCTATTTCTTAATGGGACAAGTTGCTAGACTTCATGAAGCTATGATAGCTTATGCTAGAGATTTCATGATTAATAAAGGATTCACATACTGTATTCCTCCATTTATGATTAGATCAGATGTTGTTAATGGAGTTATGAGCTTTGAAGAATTAGAAGCAATGATGTATAAAATTGAAGGTGAAGATTTATATTTAATCGGAACTAGTGAACACTCTATGATTGGTAAATTTAAAGGACAAATTTTAAAAGAAGAAGATTTACCAGTTGCTATAACAGGATATTCTCCATGTTTTAGAAAAGAAGTTGGTTCTCATGGAATTGAAGAAAGAGGATTATATAGAGTTCACCAATTTGAAAAACAAGAAATGATTGTTCTTTGTAAAGCAGAAGATCAAATGGATTGGTATAATAAAATGTGGAGTTATACAGTAGAATTCTTTAGAAGCTTAGATGTTCCAGTTAGAACATTAGAATGCTGCAGTGGAGACTTAGCAGACTTAAAAGTAAAATCTTGTGATGTTGAAGCTTGGAGTCCAAGACAAGGCAAATATTTTGAAGTTGGAAGTTGTTCTACTTTGGGGGATGCTCAAGCAAGAAGACTTGGAATCAGAGCAAAAGGAGAAAAAGGAAATTACTTAGTTGCTACATTAAATAATACAGTAGTTGCATCTCCAAGAGGATTAATTGCAGTTTTAGAAAATAATTATCAAGAAGATGGAACAGTTAAAGTTCCAGAAGTTTTATGGCCATATATGGGTGGTACAAAAGTATTAGAACCTAAAAAATAAAACAAAAGAAAATATTATAAATTAAGGAAAAATAATATGGACGCAAAACAAGAAAAAAAAGAAATAATAGGGTTATCGTTAGCGACAACTATAGCCCTATCGATATTTATTTTATGTGATATGTTCTTTAAATTAGTAACTTGGAGCATATATAATACACCAATATATTCACTACGATTTGCTATGTTATTAAGTATCATTTTATTTACAACTTTTTTAGCAATAACAAAGAAAACGTGGAGAGCGACTTTAATATGTTATATTATTGTGTTTTTAATTACAATAATAAATGAACTCAAGGTACTATTTTCGGGAGAACCATTATATTTTTCAGATATTAATTTCTTAAGTAAAATAGGAGATATAGGTGGACTTATAACAGGAAATATATCAGTTAAATTTGTTTTACAGTTTTCAGCTGTAGCAGGTATATTTTTACTTATTCTTGGTGGTATAACATTTGCTAGTTATAAGTTCAATATGGAACTAAAAAATAAAAAACTAAGAATATGGATAATAGTAATTAATATAATATTACTTTTATTATTATTTGTTCCTAGTAAATATACAAAAGATTTATATTTGAGATTATTTTTTAATACAGATGAATATGTAGATTTTGATTCTTATACAACTAATTTAGGTTTCTATTTGAAATATGGTTTTGTAAATGGAATGTATGGAATTTATTTAAATAACATATTTGTTGAGCCAACAGGTTATGATGATGCTAAATTATCATCAATGCTAGAATTGGATGAAGAAGATACAAAGAAATATGGTAAACCAAATATTATAGTAGTATTTTCAGAATCATTTTGGAATATTGATTCAATAGATGAGATTAAATTTGATAAAGAAATAACAAGTAATTTTAATAAATTAAAAGAAAAAGGAAAAATTGTTAATGTTATAACACCAAGTTATGGAGGAATGTCAGAAAACGTAACGTTTGAACTTGTAACTGGTGCAAGTATGAATTATTTCTCAAAAGGATATATTCCAATAATGTCTCTTTATTCTAATGATAGTAGTAAAAATATGCCATCTTTAGTAAGAGATTTGAAAGAAAATGGATATGAGACTGAGATAACATTTGGTAAAGATTACTATAATTCTAAAAAAGCATATACAATGGTTGGATTTGATACATATTTAGAACTTATAGAAAATGAAGATTATGAAGGAACTGATAAATATTGTACAGAGATACTTATAAATAGATTGAAAAATAAAGGTGATAAACCACTATTTTATTTTCTAGCAACTATTGAAGGTCATATGCCATATGCTAAAGATAAATATGAAAAATATGATATAAATATAACAAAATCTGATTTATCAGAAGAATCTAATGACACTTTATTAAGTTATGCGCAAGGTCTTTACAATTCAGATAAAGAATTATTAAAACTATATAACTACATTGAATCTATAGATGAACCAACAATATTAATATTTATGGGTGATCATTTACCATTCATGTATACAGTTAATAGAGAAAATGTTTTAAATGAATTAGAATATTTTAATTCTGATAGTGAACTTGAAAATAATTATAGATTATATAATCAACAAGCTTTAATATTATCTAATTATGATGAAGAAATTAATATACCAGAGTATATGGGTGTAGATAATTTATTAAATAATATTGTAAATCAATTAGATGTAAATGTTGATGATTATTATAGATGGCTTTATAGTAAACAAGATATCTTACCAGGAATTAATAGAATTGTAGCTTTTGATAAAACTGGAAAATTATATGAGTCAGAAAATATTACTGAAGAGATGAATGATATATTTGAAACTAGAAGACAAATGCAATATAAATTATTTATAAAAAATAAATAAAGGAGAAATTGAAATGCTAATTAAAAATCCAAGATTTGAAATTTCAGCAGTAAGTAAAAAACAATATCCACAAGGAGATTTACCAGAAATAGTTTTAGTAGGTAAATCTAATGTTGGAAAATCATCATTTGTTAATACTATGACAAATAGAAAGGCGTTAGCTAGAACAAGTAACGTACCAGGAAAAACAAGAACTATTAACTTTTATAATATGGACGATAAATTTTATTTTGTTGACCTTCCAGGATACGGTTTTAGTAAGATGTCTAAACAAGAAAAAGTTGTATCAGGTAAGTACATAGAAGAATATTTAGAGGAAGGTAAGAATGTTGCTTTAATAATTTTATTATTAGATATTAGACATAAACCTACTCAAGATGATTTCTTAATGTATGATTATATTTTAAAATCAAACTTACCATTTATAGTAGTAACAAATAAAGCTGATAAAATAGCAATTACTAAAGTAGATGCTGAGGTAGAGAGAATAAAAACTACACTTGGAATTTCTTATAGTCCAATTTATCCATTCTCATCAGAAAGAAAAATTTATCAAGATGCTGTTTGGGAAGAAATTGAAAAACATTTAAATAAGGAATAATTTAATAATAAATACATAAAATACCACTTAAGGAAGTGGTATTTTTTTATGTATGATGAATTTGTTAAAGAAACAAAAATAAAAGATAGGACAGAAGAGGAAAAGGAATATGAACTTATAGAGAATATAAAATTTGTAAAAAACACTCTAAATAATATGTATAGAAATCTTCAGTTTGCTGATGGTGATTTGATTGATTATTTTACTTATCAAATAAAAGCTGAAGAAGCAAAGTATAATTATCTTATTAAGAAAGCTAAAAATAAAAATTTAACTTTTGAGCCTTATATGTAAACGCTACATATAGGGCTTTTTATATGATGTTAACTTTAAGTGCGGAAATTTATATATAAAAGTGGTGGTCAAATTATTAGTAAAAAGTTATAATTTAAATAGATATATCAAAAGATGAATAAAAGGGGATGATAAGTATGAGTTATTTCTCTGAAAATAAAATTACCAGATTTAAATGGATTTACATTAATTGGAGAATAAAAAAGAGGCAAGGTATTAAATCCTTGCCTTAAACTTTGGTTAAAATATCTATATAAATTTAATTATTCAACTGTAACTGATTTTGCTAAGTTTCTTGGTTTATCAACATCTAATCCTTTTTCTTTAGAAATGTAGTATGCTAATAATTGAAGT
>JAEIGA010004751.1_pt1 | contig 20952 bp, 11 predicted proteins | sample 9270691 | NCBI WGS metagenome assembly JAEIGA01 (sample SAMN17057246, study PRJNA624740) | gut metagenome | biome: biome; isolation source: fecal sample | host: Bos grunniens | place: China: Xizang | collected 2019 | reverse complement strand
CTGTATGATGATGATTTTCTTGCCGGCTATGGTTTCAATTCTGAAAATGTCTTCGCCATGGTGCTTCCTGATACATATCAGATGTACTGGACGGCTACGGTGGAGGAGATTTTTGACAGACTGAAGAAAGAGTACGATGCTTTCTGGACCAAGGAACGTAAGGCCAAGGCGCAGGAACAGGGGCTTACTCCGATGCAGGTGTCGATCATGGCGTCGATTGTCAGCGGAGAGACTCTGAAGGCGTTTGAATATCCGATCATAGCCGGAGCGTATCTCAACCGCTATCGCAAAGGGATGAAACTGCAGGCCGATCCTACGGTGTGTTTCTGCTTTGACTATAAGCTGGACAGGGTGCTCAAGAAGCATCTGACGGTAGATTCACCGTATAATACGTACAAGTACGTGGGCTTGCCTCCGGCGCCGATCAATGTTCCTCCAAAGGCCTGCCTTGATGCTGTGCTGAATCCGGAGAGACACAATTACATATACTTCTGTGCAAGTCCTGCATTCGATGGTACCCACCGTTTTGCGGCTACCTATTCCGAACATCTGAAGAATGCAAGGGCATTTCAGAGGGAGCTTACAGCAAGAAGAAAGGCAAAGAAGTAATCTTTGCCTTTCTTCTTGCTGTAGTCTAGGATTTTATGTAACTTTACGAATTCGAGCCTAAATTAACCATGAATAAAATAACACGAATCATTTCTACAGTGATACTCACTCTGACAGCCTTGCTGTCCGTGTATGAGTTCATGAAGGCCTTGATCTGGTCCTTCGATACGCTCCTTCTTGGATCAAAGGCATTGCGTAGCGTCATGCTGTGGTTCCTTGCCGGCGGCGTTGCGTACTATCTTGTGTTCGGCCTTGTATGGCGCAAGTATCGTAATCTCATCCATACGACCATCCATGAGTGGCTGCATGCCTTTATGTGTATGATCATGTTCAGGGACGTGGTTTCCGTGCAGTCTACTTCTGACCAGGGTGGTGTGATGTACCATAGAGGTGATGCAAACATATTCATTGCCTTGGCTCCTTACACGCTTCCTATCCTGACCTATCTTACGCTCATAATAGCAAGCGTAATGCCTTCTGCGGTAAAGTGGCCGTATATCCTCGTTGGATTCACTTTCTTCCTGCATATGCATGCGTTCAAGCGTCAGACCAGGCTTGACCAGCCGGACCTGCAGGAGTCTGGAATCTATCGTTCGGTAGTGTTCATCGCCACTTTCCTCCCGATGAACATAGCAATATGTCTCTATGCCCTCAAGACCACCCTTTGGGCGGGCATCGGAACCTATTTCGCTTCTGTCTGGAGCGATCTTTCTGGGTTGGTGGTTAATCTGTTTGCGTAGTTTATGGATAGGAATGAGATAGCCTGGCAGACTGCGGCTGGGTTGGATATATATACGCGCAGTTCGGACGGAACCGTGGTTCATAGTTATCTCCCGTCTTACCTGGAGGCATATTATCCCTGTAAAGTGCTGACGGATTTAGAGTTACTTGAGTGTATAGGTAAAAGAGGAGCATTTGAAACTTCGGACAGTGTTTTAATCCAAAGCGGAAGTGGACTCCTTTCGTACTCTAAGGATATCCTTTATAGCAAGGCTTTGGAAGTTATGGTCGCAGAGGTTGAGAAACTTCAGAACATAGAAAATTTTTCAAACTTAAGAATGTCTCAGAAGGAACGTGTGGTGGAATTTCTGAAAGAGTGTCTCTATAATATGTCAGAGCTTCCGGAGTCGATCAGAATTCCCATTTTTGCTACATACAGATACAACGAACAAAACTATGTGCTTCAGGATGAGATCAGTCAATATGTCGAGATATATCTCAGTTCTCCTGTGTGGCGGGATTTCCTGGACAAGATCCCCGTTGACCAAACACTGTGTGAATCGACTTATGTCTATAGCGTTCTCGTGAAACATATGATAGGAAAGCAGATATTATGATTGCGATAGGTTTAGACTACGGAACAACAAACTCATTGATGACTGTCTATCAGGCGGACATGACTTCCAGAAGAGTTGTGAGGGTCATGAAGGACTCTTCATATGATGACGGAAAGGAGTATGTCCGCTCTCCAAAGAGGTTGCTCAATGATGTGCATGGCTTGGATAAGTCTAAGATGACGACATACATAACCAGTTGTATTAGATCCTTGTGCGATAAGCTGTCGGATATGAGTGTCAATTTTTCCGATGTAGTGTTCACGATAACTGTGCCGAACGCATTCAAGGATCAGCAGTGCGCCTTCCTCAAGGAGGCAGTGGTAAATGCATTGAAGCAGTCTACTGGAAAGGACATGAGCCCTGATTCGGTACATTTGCTTCCAGAACCTGTAGCTGCAGCTCTTTATTATGCATATAGTCAGCGCAAGGCAGGTATCGGAAACATGACAAAGTATGTCATCGTCTCGGATATGGGTGGCGGAACGACCGACTTGGCGGCAGTGCGCGTGGAGATAGAGCCTAATTTATTGAGATTCAATGTTGTATGCACGGAGCATGATGCGCATCTTGGTGGAGATGATATAGATTTGGGAATTATGGATCATTTTAGGAGGAATTATGATCTTTCTGGTATTCCGGACTCTACCCTTTTGCCTTTCTGCCGACATGTCAAGGAACGCCTTTCTGTTGAGGATGTTGTTTCCCACTATCTCTTGACGGAAGAGGTGAGTGGCGGTGAGTTGGAGATGAAGATGACAAGGGGGCAGCTGAACGATATCATCACGAATTATAACTACAGTCGAGGAAAAAGATTTCAGGATGTCTATCAGAGGTTGCTGGGCAGATTGAAGACCGCGTTGGGCGTGGGTGTCGGCAAAACGGGAATGGCTTTCGAGCAGTTTTTGCAAGACAACTGCATTTTACTTCCGGTAGGAGGCTCGTCAAAGATTCCTATGTTGAGGAAAACCCTTCAGGATACTTTTAGGAATTCAAGGCTCTTCGAACTGAAGACTGAGGATGGAAAGTCCGATGCTCAGGTCTCAAAATATGATAGCGTTTCCAGAGGAGCCGCAATTCATTCGGCCTACCAGGCAAGGCTGATCAGTGGTTTCAAAGGTATGATTGTCGTGGAGAACAGGACGATGCATAAGATAACCATCAATTATGCAGGCGATAAGCTGATCACGTGTGTTCCTAAGTCCATGCCGGATGGAGATGATTATGTTAAAGTATTCAGGCCAAAGTATCTCTCTCGTGACGGCTCGACATTCACTTTGCAGACATTGGACTTTTATCAAGGTGGATGTGATGATGTCATGGATGATGATACACAGTTGATGAAATCAGTTGTTGTGGAGGACAAGATATATACTAACGGACGTAAGATTGATGAGATAGATGTGGTGCTTAGGTTTGTGATATCACAGGGACGGCTGGCAAGGATAAAGGTTTTTGTCGAGAAAGGTTGCAAAGACAAAACGGATTTTCATAAGGAACTGCATTTATTGGGATAGTAATAACTAAAGGATATGGTCAGAAGACTAGTTTTTCTTATGTGCATGCTGATGTGCACAGGGGCGTTGGCCAAAAATCATGTCATCCTCGCTTTTGACGAGGCCGGAACTTCTTGGCGACAGACGGATGATAAGGTCAGGCAAAATGTAGAATATTTCTTGTTTGACAATGATGGAAATCCTCTTCTTTCAAAGGGAGACTATTTGTCTGTCGTAGGTGTCAAAGGGGATTGTTCTGCCAGAGGATGGAAGGATTTTGTGTATGTGAAGTCCTCATTTATAGATGATTATAATACTATAAAGAGTATGATGTCTACTGCTGAATGGCCAAATCAAGTCAGGACTCCAGAACAATATAGTTATGAGAGTTCATACTCACTGATTTCCATCGCAAAGCCTTATATTTTGGCAAAACTCGGAAAGGGAGCCGATAAGGCTATGGTTGACAGAACTTATATGATCTTTGTCACAGACCATAGGTACAACGGCAATGACTATTATAATGAACTTCAATATTTTCTTGGAGATTCCGCCTATATCAATGCTAAAATTGACATCCATGATGTATTGAAGGTCTGCTACGATGTCGAAAGGGAATACTGTATAGAATATCTCGATGTAAAGAAATGGCCGTTCTCTCCGTCTAATGGAATGTATAAGAATGTGGAGCTCTTTGAGGTATCGCCCAATCAGGAGTACTTGACGCTGCCGGCTGTGATTGATTACTCACCGTCATTGACGGCTGTCAGAAAGCGTGGGCACAGTTACGAGGTTACCTTGGATCTTGTGCATTCAAACTCTCATTTTGAGATGAAGGAACTTATCGTATACAAATGTTCCGAGTTTAAAGCTTTCGAGGAGCCGATAGATACTCTGGCAAGTCTTGACAGATATTCCAGGACATATGTGTTTGACAGGTCCGAGAAGATTTCCCATCTCAGGATGACGGCAAAGTTGAAACTCAATGATGGCATTTATGACGCCACATTGCTGACACCCGATACTGTTCCAGGCTTAAACCAGACCGTTAAGGTGAATACGGAGGAGGACTCAAGGATTCTCTTTGGATTGGCACCGTTGCCGGATTGGATGTGGCCGTCTTTTGTGGAGACTCAGCAGGCCGCAGCGATAGTCGTCAGTTTCCTTATATTGATTCTTTGTGCTATTGCGATGCTCGCCTACATCTATGCGACAAAGACTTATAAGCCAAAGAGCGAGGAAGTACGAATTAAGTTCTATGATTAAATTATATAAACGATATGGCAAATCTTCAGATAAAAGAGGATAAGAAGGTCCCTGTAGTAAGGGAACATAGCGTCAATCTTATGGCGGAGACACAGCCAAGGCAGTTGGTCAGAAGCTGCTTTGTGCATGTTGATCGCAGGTGGGGCATACTTACTCATATTCCTAAAGACAAATATATCCTTGAGGTCGCTTATAAGGTCCCGGCATCAGTTGTCGTCGATCCTCATAACCCATTGTTTGCGGTGGAGTATAAAGGTGTTCTCGGAAGAAGGCTCAATATAGAAGCGAACGGGTTTGAGGCACCTTTCCAGCTATATTTCGATCCGAACAGTGTTTTGGACTGCACTGTGCCGGAAACAGATGGAACTGATGTGTATAATATGGTATGCAGCGTCATTCTAAAGGATAGCAATGAGAAGACCATCAGTAAAGTTGATACAGAGATCGCACTGAGTTTTGCCAGCATGCCTGTCGTGGCTCCAAGAGTAGTGTTCGAGCCGAATGACTGGGGCCGTTCTTTGGAATATAATGTTCACGAAGATAAGCCTTTCCAGATTGGATATGTCGTGATTTCCCACTCCGGTACTCATATGAGATGTCCGTCTATAGATATTTCTATAGATGTGCAGGCTTGTACAGAGATCACGGAGGGCAAGTCAAAGGTTATAGACGACTTGATCTTCTTTGCAGGTAAGGCAGAGCAGACATTGCCAAGAATAGTGACCAAAGAGGATTCGGCAGGCATCGTTCCGGTAGGATTGGACGGTTCCGACTTCACTTTCAAGGTGGAAAGGGGTAACTCACTCCTCAAACATGTGATGGTCAATCAGATGCGTCCGGGAAGTGGGGTCAATGACAATCAGATACGCATCCCGTTGTATTGGGATATGTCAAAGTCTGAAAACCCTTCATCTGATCATTCGGAGTATAAGATCCATCACAGCCTGCTTTATGTGAACAGCTACAAGAAGACCAGCTACTCCAAGGCATTATATAATGATCAGGTGATCAACCTGATCAAGAACCGTTCGATAATGGATCTGAAGGTGAACTTCGGTGATGGGGAGAAAGTCGAGACCCTTGCTCATGGCTGCAAGCCTGCCCGTAGGATTCCAGACATGATCAACGGAGTGACGACCACATATACCTTGGAACTCGTTAATACTGCGGAATACGTGGATCCTGGTAAAGAGGGCGCATCCATCTATATCAAGGAGTTCAGCTATGCCCTGCCGACAGCCGGTATTATGTTCACGGAGAAGAAAGGAACGGTTAAGAGAGCATTGTTCACATGTTCAGACAGGATCGGCAGTCTGCAAAACGGAAAGAATTATAATATGCCGATCAAGTCTGTATTGAAACTTGATATGGTGTATGACCATACATGCATAGACATGATCATAGGAAGTGATGGCCAGGAAATATACGAGAGGCTTGTCCATGTTCCTGTGAAATTCTACTACTATGTCGATGCTGACGCTGAGTATATGGACATATCTGAGATTCCGTCTTCGGTTTTTCTGCCATTTGAGGTGAAGTTGCCTATATTGATCAGAAAAGAGGCTGCGCCTGAGTGGCTGTGCGTTGATTTCGGAACTTCTGCAGTCGTGGCGTCATACGGCAGTATGACCTTTGACGAGAATGCTCAACGCGTCAACTCATTGATTAATCTGAAGCGCTTCAAGGAGGAAAGGCTCAGAGAGTGGTTCCCGAGAGACGCAAACTTCAGATATGATGACACAGAAAATGACGGACATCTTATAGCATCGACTTCCGTTGTCAATATGACGACAATAAAGCTTGATGATTCCATGGTGGAGGACTCCATGAGGGATGTCAAGGCATATCGAACTTCCCATATTCAGTTCTCGCCGTCAAGCGGTATGATTGACATTTACTTAAGGATGCTCCCGAGTCTCAAGACCTTGATGGGTAATAAGAATCTGCCGAAGGAACTTCTTCCGGCAAATGTGGCTTTGACAGGCTCCTTGAGCATAGAAAAGATATTTGAGCTGATATACAGACAGTTTTTTAATATTTTTCTTCCAGAGTATGTCGCGGACACCAACAAGCTGATTATGACTGTGCCGAATACATATGCTCCAGTGCATGTCGATATCCTCAGGACTATCGCAAAGGCTGCGCTGCCGAAGCTTCGTCCGGATTATCTGCGATTCATGAGCGAGTCGGATGCAGTGGCTTTCTATTATCTGTCGAAGCGTAGAGAGTTTATTGACAATACGGATTTCAATCTACGTGACGGATTTGATAATAATGTTCTTGTGTATGATATGGGAGCAGGAACCCTTGACTTGACATACTACACAAGGAGGCAGAAAGGCGAGAAATATGAAATTGACATTTTGGGTAAAATGGGTGTTTCCAGAGCCGGTAACTACCTGGACTATCTGTTGGCTGAGATCGTGGTTTCATTAGTTGAGAGTCTACTCGATCTTCCAGCAAACGTCAATGTGGTGGAGATGCGAAAGCTTCTGGAACTTAAGTCATATCCGGGCCGCCATGGTGGTGCTGCCAGCCAGCTTAAGAAGTATGTAAGGGACTCATTGAAGCCTATGCTGAACAGCCCTGAGGATACGAAGCTCCCTCCACTGAATCTGTTCAATGTGGAATACCCGACTATGTCATTGACGATCGGTCAGGTGTTGTCGCACGAATTGTTCAGGGCATATCTTGATGAGGTGTCGACAGGTGTATTCACTAACTTTACATATCTGTTTGACACTGATGAGACTGTAGTAAGACCAGACCTTGTGATATTCTCAGGTAGAACTACATGTCTGAGAGTGCTCAGAGAGGCTGTAGCTTCAGCATTAAGCGTCTTTGGCGTAGAGCCTTCTGAAGCTCTCTTCCTTGATCTTGCAGGCGAAAAGTACAGTCAGGAAGTCTCTATGAAATATGAGAATATGGGCAACCTCAAGACCGCAGTTGTGGATGGAGCCTTTGCGTTCTGTACTGACTTTGCATCGGGAAAGGGATGCTATTCTCTGAAGAACAAGAACCTGTATGCGCAATACGGTATAATGTTCAAGGTTGCAAGTGTGGGTTGGGTATGGGAAAAGCTGCTTGACACTCACACCAAGCCGATCGATGAATCCGAGGTGGAGATGTCGGGCGACGGAGTCATGATATATCAGTTTGACAGCAGGATCCATGATGCTTCCGAAGCTAGTGGGCTTGGCGACTTCGAGGGTACACGTGTCCGCAGACGTGATTTCACAGGAGTCACAGCCGCATATGTTCTGCAGTCATACAGCAGTGATACAGCTGCAGACTGGCCGGACAACCTTGATATGATCTCGGTGATTGGACATGTTGACTTGACCAATGTCAGCGGTGTCAGGGACTATGGCCTTACAATCGACGAAGCAAACAATGTGCACCTGAAGATCGGTGCAGGAGATATGACCCTCTTGCCTCACGATGGATATTCTTCGGAATCATTCAAGAAGAGCATGTGGCCAATTGTTAGATAAGAGTAAAATAATGACGTTATGAAAAAATATTTATTGATCATCTGTGCACTGGCATCCATGATGTTGAGCCAGAATGCCTTCAGCCAGAATGCAGATTTTTATAAGAAGCAAGACTTACCTTTGCTGAGTATATCTGACGCTTTGGAAGTCAGTTTGGATTCTGTTAGAAATAATGCTTTGTGCTTTAAACATAAACATAATAATATGTATTATGTTTATTTGGACAGTATATTGGTTATATCCAAACTTAATGGCGCATATGCTTATGCTAAATGGGAGAAATGTGATACAACGGCTATAGGTGCTTTCTATAAGCGTGCAGATGGTGAGAAGGCAGATGATAGTAGCCTGGCCATGACTAACTATATCTGCATTGGCTCCAATGGTGACTCGCAAGAACTGGCTTGCTTCAATATTAGAAAAGATCCGAAAAAACAGATATTTCTGAATTTACGATTTAAAAAGCATATTGAATTTGACGAGAAGTCCCCATTGCTTGATACTGTTGGCTTGCGTTGCAACGGCAGTAAGATGACGTGGGCTGTCGGTGATACAATTGACAGACTTAGAGTTGCTGAGCCCAGATTCTCTGTGTATCAATCACTTGAGCTGAATGGTGAGAAGATTCATGAGTGCGATTCTATAAGTGACTACAATGATCCGGAGAGTTTAGATTGCATAGAGATAGATTTAAAATCTCATTGGCATAAGCTGAAGGTGGGAACGAATAAGATTACCGTCAATGTCGTGTCCCTTGATGATAATTGCAAGTTCGCGAAGGTTCATTCGCAGGCTTATACCATAGAGATGGCAGGTGGTTCTGAGCCTAAGTCGTTCCCTTGGCTGTGGGTAGGCCTAGGTGTAATTCTACTTGTTGTTTTGGCATTGGCGCTGATTCTCATCCTTAAGGACAACAAGAAGAAAGTGTTGAAGAAGCTTGTAGCATACAAGACGCAGATCTGCACTCTTCTGGATGATAAATCTGTGCCTTGTGGTGTGAAGGACAAGTTGGAGGGTCTTTCGAAAAGGGTTACTGAAGCCATTAGTGATCTCCGTGGCAAGAAATCTCTAAAGAAGGTAGACAAGGAGGAGTGTGAGAAGCTTCTCAATGAGATTGACGAGAATGTAAAGGAACTTCAGTCAGCGAATCCGGAACCTCAACCAGTTCCAATGCCGGAACCGAATCCGGAACCAGAGCCAGAGCAGGAATCAGAACCTCAGCCTGTTTCAAATGATGACCTTATTGCAAGGATCAAAGAACTTGAAGAGAAACTTTCTAAGGTTGAAGACGAGAAACAGGAAGAGTTGGCTGAACAAAAGACCAAGCTGGATGAGCTTCATGAGAAAGCCGTGGAGGATCTTCAAAAGCAGCTGGAACAGAAGCATGCTGAAGAGCTTGAAGAACTGCATAAGAATCACGAACAGGAACTCAAGGCTCAGGAAGATGAGTATGAGGAAAAAATGAAAACTCAGGAGGTATTGCATCAGATGCAGCTCTCTGCTCAGAAAGAGGAGTATGAAACAATGCTGCGTCAAGCAGAGGAAGAGCGCCGTAAGCAAATCAAGGAGCTTGAGGCTAATTGCGAAAGGGCTATCACTGAGCTTACAAAATCTCTGAGCGAGGTAAAAAGAAAGTGGGAGGAGGATAAGAAGTATGTCGTCGACATGTATAAGGCATATGACATCGCTCTCAATCAGAAGGTAGAAGGTATGAAGTCAAACGCAGATGATAAGGTTCCGGTGTATAATGAAATGCTTCAGATCCATAGCGAGTCGGTTCATAGCTTCAGATCTTTCCACGAGCAGTTCCAGGCTATCATGGAAAAGGAGTTGACAATATCTGAGATGCGTGAAGAATTGGCAAAGGTGTTCTCTGTTCACATCGATTATGAAAGATCATGGATCAATGCGTTGTGCAGATTGCATGCTTATGCCAAGGTAGAAAAGCTGGCTCCGATGTTTGGTTTATATAATGAATATAAGGTCGACATATCAGAATTGTATATGCAGTTCCTGGCATTGGCAGGCATTCTGGGATTTGAGAAGATCCGTGTTCCGGAGCTGTTCGTTGAAGAATTCCATTCGCAGACTGCAGAGTCAGATAACACAAACCTTGTGTTGCCGATCATATATCCTAACTATGTGGAGGCACTTATACCTTCGATGATATATGACCTTCATACAGTCGGGTATGCTTACAACGGCAGAACCAGGAAACCTAAGGTGGCCTATTATGTATAAATGAATTTAATCGAGTATCTATATGAAGCTATTGACCATACTTATTGATAACAGAACTGACCATGTCATCGATTTCGATGGCATCTCTCCGGTAAGTAATTCATATATACTTACCAATATGGCGAAGACAATGAGCCTGTTTGCTTTCCATAGGCAGTCAGAGGAAAATACAGGCATAACTGTGCAGACGGATGAGGGGGTGAGGTATGCATTCTTGAGTCAGTTGGAAATTGTGGATGAGGTTAAGGAAGGCAGTGAACGTAAACTCAATCTGAAACTCTATCTTAATTACGGTACTTCCTATACTCAGGACAGCCACATGTCCCAATCGCAAAATTGGAACAAGGATCGTCTCTCTGTACAGTATAAGGCAGAAAAGAATATCACTTATAAGATAGAAGTCGAGTTCATTCTAGAGAATCAGGAGAATCTTGATGATAACTGTACTGCGTCGGTGACCCTTAATGTTGTGCCTCAGTCTCAGATCTATGATGTGGTTCTGGATTATGGCTCAGAGGCGTCCCAGATGCTAGTTGTAAATAGGGCTGAGACTGCTTCTGTGGCAAACATAGTTCCTTTGTTCTCTATGTTCAGGATCTCTTGTGGTGAGGGTGTTTTTGTGAATGATGGCAGAGATGCTCATTGCCTGCAGTATGACTCGAATTCCGGTGTTACTTCGGCTGACCGTATCAAAATGATGAAGTCTGTGTTCTTTGTAAGCAAGACGCCGAATCCAGCTCAGATGTCTCTTTATAAGCCTTTTGAAAAGGATGGAGTCCTGCACTTTATCACAGATGTAAGAGATATTGACACGCTGTGTAAGAGCCATTTCGTAATGCCAAATGTAAAGATTGCGGGCTTTGGCGGTGTTTCGCTTCCGATGGTGACAGATGTGACGACCGGTATTCCAATGGCTGTCAATCTTTATCGCGAGAATTACTTCTATAGAAGAACGGTAAACGCATTTATTTATCAGGCAATGAGATATGTTGCCGCTGACAACAAGCCGCTATATCTTAATCTGTGTCTGCTGACTCCGAACATATACCGTCAGGATCAGGTTACACGCAACCTTTATGATGCCGCTGAGGCAGTCAGAGAGATTGCTGCCAATAATTCTGAAGTGGCTTGCGTAAAAGGGGTGGAAGTGTCTTCTGTATCTGAGAGTGATGCGTCTTTGTTGGGATTCATCAACACTTTGCCATCAGAGGTAAGAGGCAATATGGGTAAAGGAAGGTATCTTATCCTCGATGCAGGAAAGGGAACTTTGGATTATTCGGTACTGGACTATCAGCCGGAAGATCCCAAAAATCAGTTTACCAGCATATTCCGTGCGGGACTTATCGGCGCAGGTAATGCATTGACCTATGCGTTTTTCTTGTCCCTGATGACTTACATCTACAAGTCGTTCTGGAAGAATGTCCCTGATCATCAGATGCTTGAGGATATCTCGGATTTCGTGTCCAGGGAGCTGACTGCCTCGTCAGCCGATAGCGCTGTCCTTAGCATGGTGATGAGGAATCTGGAGAATTACAAGATCATGTATTCAAACGGCGCACTGAGGAAAGACTCGGCAGTGTCATTCCCGAAAGTCGAGTCGTTCGAGAAGTTTACTCTGGTAGCTTTCAATAACTGTCTAAATACTCTTATAGAGGCGAATTTTCTTGTAGACGATCTTACTCATGTAGATAATATGATGGCGACATTGGCTCATGAGGCTGCCGTCAAGTTCAAGCTTTCATATAATAGGGATGATGAGAATGCGGAAATCAAATATATTGTCTTTGCAGGAAGAACCTTCAAGATGAATGTTTTCCGTGATGTCGTCATGAAAGCATTCAAGGAGGTAAATCCAGAGGCATGCGGTAATATGCAGCAGAAGCCTCTTTCTCTATATGGAGAAGACAGTGGAGCTACATACAAGAACTGTTGTCTTTTCATACTTGAACTGCTTAGATCAGGAAGATATAACGGTAAGTTGGTAGGTGTACCAAAGATACTGAGATACATGTCTAAAGGAAATTATCGTATTGAGGAGCAACCGACTGGCACGACTAGCTCGCCGGAAAGAATTGCACCTAAGGCTTCTCCTGCGTTCCTTAAGTGGGGTAAAAAAACATTGCATACTATACTTGAGGCGTTAAAGCAGCCGGAAAGCGAGGATGTGCCTGTGGACAATGATCTGTCTGACCCTTCAAATTTCAACAGCCGTGAATTGGTCAATGGTTTCACCCTGTACATAAACTCGCTTGCGGACTTGATCGTAATCAGTGGTGTCCCTTATCCGATTCCTACCAAGATGGTAGCCGGAACTTCTGCGACAGTATTCTTCAATGGTGCAGACTTTGAGATTCGTCAGGAAGGAGGGCGTGTCGGCAGATTGATGCCTCCGCCTTCTCTGTCGGCAAGCCATGTGTTGGAGTCTATGTTCCCTTATCTTGAGCATCAGCAGGGAATAACTCTACCGATCCCGAGTGATATTGAAGGCGAATATGACCCGATAAACGACAGGTATACGGCGAAGGAAGATGTGCAGGAAATCTCGGTACCTAAGGGGTATGGAGCTGAGGATGAGGAACTTCTCAATGCTTTATAATAAGAATCTTATGACAAAGAATATACATTATATCTATGCCTCTTTACTTGTGACGGCATTATGTGCATCGGCTCTTTATTTGCCGATCGCATTCCCAGTCAGACTGGTTTTGGGCCTTGTTCTGCTTTTGTCTGTGATTTTAGCCACTGTACTCCTGAAAAGAATTTGGAGTGTGGAAGAAACATATGTCAAGGGGCTGGAGAACGAGAATGCAACTTTGAAGGCGACGTTGAGCAAGAGCGAAGAGCTTCGCGCTAGGATGCGTGAGAAGATCCTTGAAATATCCCAAAATCAAGACAACCTTAAAAGGGGATCATATGATGAACATGCTGAGCAATATCTTGCGTCGTTTCATCATAATTACATCGCTCCTTATCTGGATTATCTGATGAAGGTCGAGATGCCTTTGTCTGACGAGGTCAAGCAGAAGATCGTGAATGATACGGTGGAGATCGCCATGTTAGCTCTTGATATGGCAGATGCCTATGATTGGGATATCAACAACAGGACCGAGCAGAGGATTGTATGCGGTCTGCTGCTTGGGCAGATGTCCAAGGATGAGGCGTTGGCACAGGCAATCAAGATAACGGAGAATCCTTATGAGACACCTAAATGGGTCCGTGCTTTGAGTGAATCACTTCGGGATGTCGTTTCGCGGGATAGCAATATAATATTATCAGGATATAAGTCTTAGTATGAATAATAGAATCGGCAAAAAGACAATTGGGAAAATTCTTCTCGCGGCTTTGGCTGTCGGCGTATTTTTCTATGTCAAGCATAACTTCACATTCAATTTCGTGGCGTTGTTTGTGGCTCTTCTGGGCTTCATGACCTTGCCTTTGTGGATTACAGAGCGTTCTACGCGCTACATAGTTGATCCGCAGACCAGGTCAAAAACATTGGATTATGTCAGAAATCAGAAAGGACGCCCTGTATTCAATCCATGGCCTAGCCGCATATATGCACTTGCTATATGGACATTTGGCTGTCTTGCACTGTATGCGCTTGGAAACTACTTCAATGCGCATAACAATGTGTATTATAATTATGAACACCATGCGTTAAGGGTTGATGGAGTTAAGGTTGAGCAGGGAAAGGATTTCGTTCTGGCATCGTCAGAGAGAGATGCCTTCCTGGATATGCCGACCATTAATGGAGAGGTGCTGATCACAGGATACGATTCAGAAGGAGTACACCTTGAGCTCAAAGGGATCACGACTCCGATTTATATGAAGCAGTATTCTCCAAAGAGTAAGGATCCAGTTGGGTATAAGTGTGCAAATGAACTTATGGTTCCTTTCCGTGCTTATGATCGTGTGGAGATCATTTCCCATGCAAGTTCGTCGTCAGAACCGTCGGTGGTTTCTTTTACGATCAAGGAGCTCCACGAGGACGGCATCCTTGGCGGCATAGTCAAGAAGCCTAGTGATTATATAGAGTGTCAGTTCACAGAGGGTCAGTATACCGGCATATCATCGTTTGACACATTCATACGAAACGGATACTCATTGGAAGGCATGGCTTCTGATGTTCCTTTGAAGACGGACCTCACGGGAATCAATGTTGTGCGTGCAGATGTGGCTCTTAATTGCAAGAGGCGTGATCTGCATGACAAGTATTCGGAGCGTCCATATTTCATTGAGCTGGAGAACGGCCATTCTGTCAAGACTATCAAAGTATACGGTAAGAATGGCGTCGAAGAGAAAAATGTGAATGTGTCTGAAATGGAATCGGATGAAACCGAGCTTACCATAAAATATAACGAGCCGTTCTATGTCGGTTCCGGTGACGACAAATCCGAAAGCATATATTTCGCTTTTGCTGAAGATGAAACACTGCACGTGCTATATGAACTTCCTAAGTATCAGAGACTGACATCATCAGACGGAGGCCAGGAGTCAACAGCGATGGTTACTAGTACGTTGGTAAATCCTAGTGCAAATGGGGACGGAGACTCGGGACTTATAGAGAACCTTACGGATAATGTGCTTCTCTTCGATCTCTTCAACAACTATGACAATTCATTCAATATAGTCCCATTCTATCTTAGCTATATGGGCGGTCCTACGAATGAGCGCATGCAGTTCGTGGTGATGACTCCGCCTTCAGATGCGGTCTCATGTGGTGCTAAGATCGGAAAGGATCATGCTTATTTTTCAGGTGTGAAATCCAAGAATGGTACAGAATGGCTGATACAGGTGGAGGACTTCAAGTCGACTTCTCCATTCCGTTCTACAAAGATAGCATGGATACTTTTTGGCAGTATATGCCTTTGTATACTTTCTCTTCTGTATTCAGGTAAAAGGAACTTGAGTACGGGGTTGGAATATGCTGTGTATCTTGTTCTGATCGCTTTCCTTTCGATACGTTTCTTCCTGATGTGGAGAGTGACCGTATTCCCTCCGTTGGCAACCATTTCATGGTTTGAGTTTGAACATTTCAGGGATGCAAAATGGCTTAATGTCACATTGATGGGTCTAGGTATCTTCTTCGGCGTAATTACCTTGATCAAAGTAGTTTTAAATTATGCCCAAAAGCAAAAGATTACTATTCTTGAGTTCCTGTTTAGGGTCCGTGCCTTTCTGTTAGTATCAGCGCTTGTGGCTGTTTGTGCTCTGGCAGGACTTGTTCTTGGGTGGAAAGTGGCAGGCTTGTTGGCTGTGGCTCTTCTTGTCGTGACAGTGCTGATACGTGTATTCTGTCCTGGTTTCTTATCGAAGGTTGCAAGCAAGGTGAGCAACCCTGGAGTGATGTTTGGACTTATAACATTGGTCGGTTCTGGAGTATTCATGATTGCCAAGATGACGTCAACTCCGGTGTTGACTGTTCTTCTCCCTGTATTCGCATATCTTGCCGTAGATGCTTTGATATATGGATTGTTCGCGAAGACATATCTTCAGGATTTCAAGAGAAACAATACATTGGATGCGGTTGGGGAAAGAGCTACTGCATTTGCACTCTCCATGTGGAACATGTTGCTCATTTCAGGAGTTACATTGATTGCTGATGGCGGTTACGGAGTGATGTTCACGATGTTTGCGCTCTTTTCACTGTGGTTCAAGATTGCCGACCTGTATCAGTATACTAGATATGATAAGGACAGTAAGGCAGTGACGAATGTCGCTTTCTGGGTGTTGTTTGCAGTCTTGACGCTCATCGTTATATTCTACAAGAGGCTTTTCCTTCTCGTTATAAATAGCTTTGTCGCAGGAACAGCATGGTTAAGCGTAACTATAGCGTGTCTGGTATTGCTTCTGATAGTCGTGTGCGTTCTGTTGCTTCTGGATCAGGATGTAAAGAGCGTCTTGGCCTTTGTCAAGAAACGTTATGTGCCGATATCAATAATTTCAGCTCTGTTTGTTGCCATCGTGGTTTTAGGGGTGATTTATGGACCTAAAAAACTTTCTGGCAGCCATATGGAGTATCGTTGTCGCGTGCATATGGAAAACGCAGGATCTATTCTCTACAATAGGATCCATACTCCTGTTGAGCAGAACAAGTTCATGCAGGCTTCGCTGAACGACTGGATATTGTATGAGTACGAGCGTATCGGTGACGATGTCAAGACTTTCGGAGAGAAAGGTAATGGCTATTTCAAGATCCAGCCTCAGTCTAAGCTCGGTGCAATGTGGTTCGCGCAGACTACCGATATCTGTATTTCCAGATATGTCATTGCAGAGCATGGCAAAACATTGGCTTGGCTCTTTGTAGCTGCGTTTGTAGCTCTTCTTCTTATCGCATTGAGGGAAGTCTCAGGATATAGATGGAGCCGAATCGTCGTTGTGCAGGTGAGTCTTCTGTTTGCTGTCCAGGCATTGATGATCCTTCTTGCGAACACCCGTGCTTTCATTTTCTTTGGTCAGGATTTCCCTTTGGTTTCGATCACGTCGCGCCTCTCGAGCCTGTACTTCTTCATGCTTATGATGCTTTGCGTAGTGTCGTCTATATTGGGAAGATACAAGTATCTGTCTGATTTTGCCGATAACATTCAGTTGGATACAAAACTCCAGGCCAAGAACGGAGCCCTGCGCAATAATATTATAGTTTTCTTCGTTATTGCTGCATCGGTTCTCTATATCATTGGAAAGTCTGACAAAAACGTTGTGAATGATACTGAGAAGCCAAAGACGGAAAATATAGTTGCCAAGCAAAAGAAACTTAACGAAAAACAACTTAGGAAAAAGGTTGAATCAAAGAAAAAGAGTGAGTCGGCTGGTGATTCCATGAAGTGGCTTGATGAGATATCATATTACAAAGATGGTATATATGATGTCGACACCTTGCTTACTGTCGTGAATGCAGAGCTCGAATCCATTGTCAATCCTGCATTCAGAAGCTATCAGAAGAATGTGCAGGGTGCCCCGCGCCTGCAGAGGAATATGTCTGTTTATGTCGCCCAGGTAATGGACGACACCGTATACATGGATAACGCCATTTCACAGTGTAGCGAATTTACCCGCAAGATGTTGGAAAGGTACAGGGAAGAGGATTCCAAGGAAAATTCTATCCGCAGCTTGATATGTGTCCGCAACACCCGTTCGTTTGAATTCAAGAAAAACAGGGGACAGAACACTTATAAGGTTATTCCTAAAGATACTCTTGAGTTCTGCACATCTTTGGAACATTTCAAATATGAATTGCCTAAGAAGGTTGCCGACAGATGGGATGGACATGTCGTCGAGGTGGTGAGGGATAATTATCCCGATACTGTATACAAGACCTCAGGCAACGGATGGGATGCAGTGTATATTCCAGCTGCCTATACCGGTGACGGGCAGCCTGTACAGATTGTGAGGGCCGTTGATAACGGAGGCTTTGACCTTGTGGGTATAAATGCATTGCTTTCTGTGACCTCTAAGGAGCTTAATGTCGTGAATGTATCTCAGCGTGATTTCCTTATTTTGAGTGACCGTGTCATTGACGATCTCCCTCTTGAGCGCTATAATTATATCGCAAGAAACATTCTTCTAAACGGAAAGAGAACATTCATCTATCCTAACGGAAAGAAGATGTTCTGGGCCAGAGAGTTGGCTGCATCTAAGATGAGGGAACTCAAGAGCGGTGATCCGGATGCGGAGGTCACTGTCAGCGCAGACTTGTCAAACAGACTGTATGATGTTTATATGAAATATGTGAGATCAGAGGAGGGTAGTAATGATGACAGAACTGTGATATGTGCTGATGGAGACGGTCGTATCAAGGCTATGGTGGACTATCGTTCCGATCCGGCATTCAGACTCAATCCTAATGACTATAAGAGCATAGGTGAAGTGTCAGAGTTCCTGAGTGTGAACAGGGAGAAGGGACGTACTACTGAGTCACGATTCTTCGGCAACTATGCTAATAATGCTCTTAGAAGAGGACCGGGATCTACACAGAAACCGATTGTGTGGTCTGCCGTCACTTCCATGTATAATACAGGCTGGTGGAACAATCTGAAGATGGCACCTGTTCCGTTGTTCAAGAATGCTGATAATAAGAGTACTGTAAGAACCGCGGACAATACTTATTATTATTTTAAAAAGTATGCAGGTCATTCGATGGAGTCTCAGTTCAAGTCAAGAATTACTGATGAGGGAAATGAGAATCCATTGAGTTTACGTGAGTACATGTATAAGTCCAGCAACTATTACAACTCTGTGATGGCATATCTCGGTGCTTATTCTGTTGAGGAGATATCAGGTGCATCCAATATTTTCCGTGATTCGAAGGTGTATAAGGGAATGACCCTTCCTGTCAAACCGGTCAGAAGCAATTATAGTACAGAGGCTCAGTTCAAGATTGCAATGAGGGCTTATGATAGTAATCTTAGTCGTTATGATGCGGCGATAAAATCGTTCCCTACTGTTTATATTGACAAACGTGCAAGCAATCCGGTTACGTTTGACCGTTTCCTTAATGAGTCCATGGCTTTGAATGCCCAGGCATTGTTGCCAAAGGGTCTGTATGAAAACTTCGGCCTGGAACCTATTATATCAAAACCGATGTCTAAGCGTCCTTATACTTATTTCAATATGTCGATAAGGAATGGAAAGAAGAGTGACCGTCAGCTGAATGAGTACGTTGTCCGATCGGTTGCTATCGGAAACAATTCAGTATGGCAGGTTTCTCCTAGGAGAATGGCAGAAATGTATGGCCGCTTGGTGGGATTGAATAAGTCCTACACCTTATCTCTTGATGCGAAGACTGAGAACGGTTCCGCATATAAGACCGCTTATGATCAGTTTGATCTTCATGAGACATGGGGTGACCCGGATAAATATCAGGAAGTCAGAAAAGAATTGCTCTTGGGTATGAGTGATGTCTTTAGCCAAAAGCAGTATGCTACAGCCGGAGCTCTCAGGCTTGTCGGTACTGTCCTTGGCAAAAGAGACGGTCAGACAGTAACGCTATCATTGGATGATGGCAGTGCGGGCAGCTCTTCTAAGTTCTATATTTATGGAAAGACCGGTACCATCAATGGATATTGGGGCAGCTTGGACGGTGAGGATCATATGCTTGCAACGATAATCACAGACAGCCCTCTCAGTAAATGCAGTGCAGAGGACCTGAAAGATGTCAAGTTCTATGTCATCTATCAAGTGGATTACAGTTACAAGAGACATGGATGGAGGGATGTGGACAAAGATATTATTCTTGAGGTCCTGCAGTCAAAGGCATTTAAGAAGTATATGGGATTAAAATAGTTGAATTATGTCAAGGAATGTATTGATAAGGATAGGGGTTTGGGCTTTTATTACGGTCTTTTTCTTGGGGATTATGCTCTTGGTCAACCGTAAGGTGTTTCAGGTTCCGTACACTTCTTCCCAGAAAGGGAAACAGAACATGGAATTCCCTTTGTCAAAGGTGACTGTCTCAATGAAGAAAAAGGTTATGCTGAATGCCTTTGAAAAGTGTTCGTGGGCCACTGCCAAAGAGGTTTCGCATGGATTGATGCTTTATCCGCGTGAAGGAAAAGGGATGGAATTTTCGAAGTGCGTAAATGAAAATGGTCAGGCCGCAAAGTTGAATACCTTGTACAGCCAATGGGACGGACAGGAGCATGGATTCATATGGGATGAGAGCGCGCAGCAGTTCTTTATGCCGGAATATAAAAGCAACAAGGTAATTCTCGTACCTACATGGATTTTATATTGTCTCAGTGAGGATAATGCATTGTAAGATGTTCTGCACTAAATACATATTTGTCTCGTTTATAAAGGACGGTGCAAACGGTCTGCAATGGGAACAGGCTGGGGACCGAAGGATATCGGTTCCCGGATATCTTGGTTATCTCAGCCTGGCCTGGACGACTAAGGGTCTGAAAATCACTATGGACAAGTCTGTGTGTCGTGTGAGGGTAGCAGAGGAGACGCTTACGTGTGACTCGGAGTTCCTTTTGCCTTGGCAGACTGAAGATCCAATATTGCTGCTTCATGAGATAAAGGAAACGGTATTTGCTCAGGTATGCATATCAAAGACTGACGATCGTACTGTCTGGGATATATATAAGAATACGATATTGGACAGGGAAGCTCGCATTCTCTCCGATATTTATGAGCAGGAATGTTACTTTTGGCGGGCCCTTGCCATGAGTGACGATCTTCCAGAGGCATATGATCGTTTGTGTGAACTTATCTCTGATGTCGAGGATACACACTCCGTTACTGGCGTTTTAGGGCGCCTGAAGCATCTGCAGTATAAGTATTCAGTAAAGTTGTTGAATTCGAAAGGCCAGGGTGAGGAGGCTCTGGATAGAACTGCATGTGTTATCCGAAGTCTTATGGTTGATGATTGTCATCTTAAATTTCGTAAGTGAATTTTAGCCCGTCAGGCTAAAAGGATATTAAAAGGTAGTAGAACTATGCTAAAGAAATCAGTTAAACTTTTGTTTTGGATCCTTTGTGGAATCTCGCTCTTGTCTATAAGCATCTACT
>JAEIGA010004750.1_pt1 | contig 20954 bp, 13 predicted proteins | sample 9270691 | NCBI WGS metagenome assembly JAEIGA01 (sample SAMN17057246, study PRJNA624740) | gut metagenome | biome: biome; isolation source: fecal sample | host: Bos grunniens | place: China: Xizang | collected 2019 | reverse complement strand
TCCACAGAACGAAGCCACGTAATCCACAGCACCGTCAGGTGCACTCGTGAGCACCAGAAAGAGCATCCGCAGGATGCGAAGCGTGCAGGACTCAGTCCTGCCTTGGGGGTGTGGGGGCGAAGCAAGCCCCCACTCCTCCCCTCCCTAATCCATGTAATCCACAGCATCGTCAGGTGCACTCGTGAGCACCAGAAAGAGCATCCGCAGGATGCGAAGCGTGCAGGACTCAGTCCTGCCTTGGGGGTGTGGGGACGAAGCAAGCCCCCACACCCCTCCTCTGATCCTCTCATTACTCCACGAATCCACGTAATCCACCACGAGCACTTTTTCATTGCGTTTTTCATCCTTTTAAGATAAAGTATCCCTATGAAAACATTCTTTACCTCTTTATTGGCGACCTTTTTAGGTCTTTTGAGTTCGTCTGCCTTTGCGCGTATTGATGGCGACAATAATACGAATTACGCTGCGCGTGGAATTCAGACGCAGGCGGTGTACTATCGCGATGCTTCGTTTGACCAACCGTTGATTGGTGCGAAGATGGAATTTAACTTTGACTCGCAACCCTTTTGGCGTATTCGCGTGCAACTCTCGGAAGGGACGGATCCCTCGATTTTGAGCAATTTTAAGTTGTATAAGACGTCAGTGAATTACTTTGCGCCTGTGCGTGCGACGGAATTAACGGGTGGAACGCTGACGGTGAGCGAAGATGGTCGCGATCTCTATTTTGATTTTTGGAATGATGGCTCTGGTCCGCATCCAAGTGTTGCAAAGGGGGATCATCTGTGGGTGACGGCGCGGGTGGCGTATGATGCACCTGCCGCAGCTGAGATTGATGCGAAGATTACAGCTGTGCATGTGAATGGCATGGTTTGCATTGTAGAGAATGAAGATCCTGTAGGCGCAGGCCGGACGTATGAATTCCGTCGTCATGTGGTGCCCTATTACCGTATGGCGCGCACGGGACAATGGAATGATCATTACTACGACGTCGTCTCTGAAGTCATCTTTTTCTACATGGGCGTAAGCGAAAATGGCTCGATGTATTACGGTTGGGAAGGTGGGCAATATGACGAAGACTCCTTCCGTGCGTCATTAGAAAGACTTCGTGATGGTCGCCCAGAAGGAAGCCCTGTGCGTATTATGCTTGGCATTGCGCATTGTGCACCCGGGCTTTCTGCGGCGACGCAGAATGATGCAGCGCGAGCGACGTTGGTCGATCAAATTATCCATTATGTGACGTTATTTGGTTTAGATGGCGTAGATATTGACTGGGAATATCCGTGGTCGGCAAATGATTGGCGCGGGTTTGAGAAGTTGCTCGCAGATTTAAAGCCACGTTTGTTCGCCTTGAATAAAGGGATGATGGTTTCGTCAGCGATGTCGAACTACAAATTGCCAGAAGCTGTGAATACGTATGGTTTGAGCAGAGTGGAATTGGCGGGTTTGCATCAGCAGTTTGACTTCTTTAATACGATGACCTACGATAATGGCACGATGGATGGTCACTCACCGATGTGGATGCATGAAAATAGTAAAAATATTTGTGCGGAGTGGGCAGGTTTGCCACCGATTAAGTCGTGCATTGGTGTGCCCTTCTATGTGAATGAACATGACCCGAATAAGAATCAATGGAATAATTTGACATGGTTGCAGATGGGGTATGATTGGATTTATTACACGTTTCCGCAGTACATGGACTCGGTGGATACCTTCTGGCACGGCGATTACATGTATTCTTACAACTCCATTAATACGATTCGCACGAAGGGCGCTGACCTGCGTAGGGGTGGCTATGGCGTGATGATTTGGGGTTATGAGTGCGATATCTCGTATGACAATCCTAAATCTTTGGCGCGTGCACTCGCTTCTGTGATTCGCCCAACGGATGACTTTATCAGCAATCCAGAGATTGCCACTGCAGATGATTGGGGAATGATGACCGGGAATGCGGAATATCGGCTCACGGCAGATTTGACGATTACCTCGAATGATTATCGCCCAATGGGCTTTTCGGGTACGGTGGATTGTCAGGGCCATACGATTACGCTGAAGAGCGGTGCGGCACTTTTGGGAAGTGCGTTTGAAGGAACGTTTAAGAATGCGACCATCGTGGTGGAGGGTGACTTGAATGCCAATGGCGCTGTGGTGAATACGCTTCAGGGCAATGGGCTCGTAGAGAATGTGACCGTGATTGTGAAGGAGGGCATCACTGTCTCGGGCAACAACTCTGCCGGCGCGATTATTGGTGATATTTGGTCTGCCGCTAAGGGAAATACGGCTGGCGTAAAGAATTGCACGGCTGAAATCTATGGCACGATTACCGCGAACGGTCATGGCCGTGTGGGTGGTATCATGGGGAATCTGAATCTCGGTGATTATACGCTTAGCGAAGGTGAAACAGAGCCCGTGCGTATTCAGGGCTGCCGCGCAGAACTCTACGCTACGGCGAAATTGATTGCGCCCGCAGGTACAACCCACTGCGGTGTGGGCGGTCTCTTTGGCAATGGCAATACCGCGCGTGAATGTGTAGAAGATAATAGTGTTGTCATCTACAAGGGGGCAGAATTGAGCGCCGCCGAACGTGTGGCCATTGTGACGCCAGGCAACATCTGGGGCACTCAGATGGCAGGCGTGTTAAATAACTGGGCGCTTGTGGAAGACGGCGTGGAAGATGAGAACCGCTTGAGTTATGCAAGTCGCGTGATTGATTTCACGATTGGTGAGCCCGATCGCAAGAGTAAAACGGCTGTAGTAGAATATCGCGATCGAAATGATGGCGTAAGCTTCCGGGTGCGTCAAGCGATTGAATTCTTCGGTTCGGGTTATTCCTTCCGCTTGCGTTAAGGCAAAAGCTATAAATGAAAGACCGCCGCTTACAGCAGTAAGTGGCGGTTTTTGTGTCTGCGCATCACGCGTTAGGCGAGGTAGGGGGAGAAGTCCGCGGGAGGCGGGGCGGTAAACTCAAGCAGAGCGCCTGTGATGGGATGGGGAAGCTGGAGCCGGAAGGCGTGGAGGAGTTGGCGCTTCGGCGGGACGGGCAGGCGGTGGTCAAGGGCGGGCTTGCCGTAAAGCGCATCACCGACGATGGGCGTGCCAAGGGAGGCCATGTGGACGCGAATTTGATGGGTGCGACCTGTTTCAATGCGACAACAGACACGGCTAAGGCCTTCGGGAAGGGTGGCGAGACGTTGCCAATGGGTAACGGCGCGGCGGCCATTGGTCTTTACCACGGCCATCTTCTGACGGTGGAAGGGCGAACGCCCGATGAGGTTCTCCAAAGTACCTTCTGGTGCGGGTGCACCATGGACGATGGCGAGGTATTCTTTCGTGAGGCGATGCGCGGCAAAGGTCTCCACAAGGGCATGGTGGGCGCGTTCATTTTTGGCAACCACCATAACGCCGGAGGTATCCATGTCTAAACGGTGCACAATGCCAGGACGTTTTTCACCACCGATTCCCTTTAAGTCTGGGCAGTGGTAGAGCAGGGCATTGACGAGCGTCCCGTGGCTATGTCCGCAAGCCGGATGCACCACTAAACCTGCGGGCTTATTGAGGGCAATCATGTCCTCATCTTCATAGAGGATGTCGAGAGGAATCGCTTCGGGGATGATGTCAACGGGTTCTGCGGGGGGCAGGGTGAGCACCAGGGTTAAGCCAGGCTGCGGCGCGGCGGAGAGTTTGGAAATGACACGTCCATCGGCATCGGTTAAGCAACCCGATTTCGCTAAGGTTTGAATCCGTGAGCGCGTCAATTCGGGAAGTTTGCCGGCGAGCCATTGGTCTAAGCGCCGCGCATCGGCGCCACCTTCAATGGTTAAGGTAAACACCTCCGCATCGGTTTGTTCTGCGGTTTCATCAATTAAGGGCGTGAGTGGAGCATCCATTGCAAATCTCGTTCGCGACAAAAGGGGCGAGGGGCGAGCGGCATTAATACCACACGCGATAGAGCGTTAATCCCGCGGCGGGTGCAGAGGGAACGCGTGCGGTGCGTTGATTGCCCGGCTCTAAGAGCGGAAGCACGGCCTCGGGTTTTTCGTTACCGCTGCCGATACGGAGCAAAAAGCCCACTAAAGAGCGAACCATTTTGTAGAGGAAGCCACTCCCTTGCACGCGGAAACAAATGCGTGAGCCGCGTTTGGTGACTTCAAACTCATAGATGGTGCGGACGGTTGACTCGATGGGACGATTGGCATTTGCGGCAAAGGCTGCGAAATCGTGTGTGCCAACCAAGTAATTCATGGCCTTCTGCATCGCCTCAAGGTCGAGTGGGCGCACGATGTGTGCATTGTAGAGACGTTTGTTTGGGGGCAAAATGCGCGTATTCCAGACGTAGTAACGGTATTCTTTTCGTTTGGCATCAAAGCGCGCATGAAAGCGTGGGCCAACCTCTTGGACGGAAAGCGCACGAATGTCTGGCGGGAGGCGACCATTGGCATTGAGCGCCATTTTGAGTGAACGGACGGTCATGCGCGTGACAAGGTCCACATGAAAGACTTGGCCATGTGCATGGACGCCGTGGTCGGTGCGTCCACTGCCATGGATATCCACCTTGGGGGCCTTCACAATGCCCGCCAAAACTTGTTCAATCGTCTCCTGAACACTCGGGAAGCCCGGTTGCGTCTGCCAACCGAAATATGCGGTGCCATCGTAGGAGCAAATAATTTTAAATCGCCTTGGGGTCTCTTCACTCATGCCGAAAGTATATCAAAAAAGGGCTTTGGCTTGCGATGGCTTAACGTAATCCACAGGTGCATTTTGTATCCTAAAAAGTAGATAAAAAAGTGTAGGAAGTCTTGACGTGTGTCAAAAATACGGCTATACTTTCTCTCGTCAATATGGTTATAGGGCAAAGAGTGCCCGAAAGGAGCCGCAAAATGAAGTCGTGGATGATGGTTTTGTTAGTTACGATTTGCGCTGGTACAGCATTGGCGCAGGGTCGAAAGAATCGCGCTGCTAAGGATGCTGGTGGCGGGAAGTCTGAGCCCGGTCAGATGCTTGAAATTAAGGAAATTACACCTCTTGGTGGCGATAGCGACTATCTTGCGCCCGCACCCTCGGTGGAAGAAAAGTGGAAAATGAAGATTAACCACGCAGACTCCCACGTGAAAGACGGCGTAAAGGGATGGCACTACTTTGAAGTGGCCTACAATGTGTCGCGCATTGGTACGGACGCATCGGGTAAGAAGTTGCCGATTCTCGTGGTGCCTGAAGTGGAAGTCACCTACGCGGTGCTCTATGATATGAAGCAGTCGAAGCTCGCAGGTGGCGTGAAGGGTAATGCAGACAAGGCGGGTGGTGCGATTGGTTGGGAATCGCCAGACCAGTTGAATGTGTTGCTCACCGAAACGGTGACCTACACCAGCATCACGCCTGGTCGCATGCACTATGCAGCTGTCTGCGTGCCGCCGAGCTCCGTGGCTGTCTATGGTAAGCCGGTCGTCTTCTCTGTGCAGATTAAGGTCGATGGCATTCAGCAGGGTGAAATCTTCACTCAGGCCGTGGGTGGCGCAAAGATTGAAGGTAAGGATATCGCAGGTTTACTCGTGGGCCCCAAGAAGGAAAAGATTGCTTGGTGGGAATCTATTCAGAACAAGGCCAAGTCGGTAACCAAGGTCGAGGGCATTCTGCGCGATCGCTCGAATTCGCCCTTCATCATGGTGGGCGATATGTACTACGATCAGGTGAAGAACAAGTAAGTCGTCTCCAGCACGTCTGAATATACGGAAACTTTATGGAACGTATTTTAACACTGAATATCGGCGCGACGCGTCTTGCGCTTGCCGAGTTTGAGGTCAGGTCCGGTCGCGGACCCGGCCTCTTGCGCTATACTTTCGGCGATTTGCCCGAAGGCAGCGCGGAGAATCCCGACACGTTTAGCGTGGAAATTGAGCAGGCTTTGCGTGGAATGATGGCGACCTCTGGCATTCGTACTGGTCGCATCCATGTGGCACTCTCGGGTCAAATGGCCTTCCCGCGCTTCATCAAGGTGCTTTCGGATAGCCCCGAGAAGATGGATGAGCAGATCCGCTTCGAACAGGAACAAGCGGCTCCCTTCCCCTTGAGCGAAGCCATTTTCTCGCACACTTTGATTGGCTTGCCCGATGCAGGTGAACAGCATGTGATGATCGTCGCATCGCGTGAGGCTTTGGTCTCGGCGGTGACGCGCGCATTGTTGAATCTGGGATGCGAGCCTGAAGTGGTGGATGTGGCACCGATCGCACTCTACAATGCGGTGCGATTTAACTATCCCGAAATGGATGGGTGCACGTTGGTGGTGGATATTGGTGCACGTTGCACGAACTTGGTGTTCGTGGAGCAGGACCGTATCTTCTACCGTTCCATCCCTGTGGCGGGCAATACCATTACGGCAGAAATCGCAAAGACCTTTGGCATTTCCGCAGAGGATGCCGAGGCCTTCAAGTGTGAACGCGGTTTGGTCGCACAAGGCGGCGCTTTCGCAGTGGATGATCCGGATGTGGATCGCCTCTCGAAGGTGATTCGCAATGTGATGACGCGCTTGAATGCTGAAATTGCACGTTCGATTTCCTTCTATCGTAGCCAGCAGAGCGGTAGCGCACCGTCGCAGATGTTGTTGACCGGCGCCTCTGCACAGTTGCCGTACATGCAGAACTTCTTTGAAGAGAAGTTGCAGATTGCGGTGGACTTCCTCAACCCCTTCCAGGCGGTCTCCTATCCGAAGCATGTTGACGCAGAACAGTTCGGCCATGATGCCTTCTCGATGCCTGTGCTCGTAGGTTTGGCACTGCGTCGCGGGTTGACCTGCCCGGTAGAAATCAACTTGGTCTCCCAAGACATCGTGGAGCGCAAGGTCTTCCGTCGTCGTTTGCCCTTCCTCGCCCTCGCCGCAATCGGTATGGTGGCAACTTTGGGCACGTGGTGGCTCTTCGTAAATAACTTGAAGAACTCCTACGAAACGCAACAGGCGACCATCGCTGATCGCATCAGTGCGTATCAGAACGAAAAAGATCGTTATGATCGCGTGGACAAGAAGGCAAAGGCCGCAGAAGCGCGTGCAACGGCTTATCGTAATCTGATGAAGCGTCGTGGACAGTGGATGGGCATGCTTGTCGCAGTGGACAAGGCTGTGCCAGATGGTCTCTGGATTACAAACCTGAAGGCGCGCCGTCAAGAAAACATCCTCCAGGGCGTAGATATCTCCGTCTCCGTGTGGAAGGATCTTGAGCCGTCCCTCGTGGAGAAGGGGAAGACAATCGCAGAAACGATTGCCGGACGTTTGGCCGCACAGGACGTCTTTGCTGATGACCAAAAGGAAATTCAGATTAGTAAAATTAATCAGAGCGTAGATTGGTTGACGTCGTTTGATCTCACCGCTAAGCTCAAAGACGTAGAAGCGCCAAAGGCGACTACGACGCGTCGCAGCCGGAGGTAAGTAACAAATGGACCCTAAACAAAAACTCATTTTCGGCGTGATTGCCGGCGGGTGCACGGCGGCTATTGTGGCGCTTGCGGTGTTGCTCTTCGGGCAGATTGGTGCGATGAATGAAGCGCATGATGCGCGTGAAAATGCCGCTTCTGAAATCCGTAGCTACTACTCGGAAACACCTTATCCCTCTAAAGCAAATCGTGATGTGCGTGAACAGGATGCTGCGACCTACAATGCCGTGGCGGATGCCGCACGTGCTTTGTTGGCGCATCCTTTGGAATATCCTAAAGGTGAATCGCCCTCGCAGTTTGTGACGCGTGTAGCTGACACCATTCACGGGCTTGATGCTCGTAAGAATGCCGCTCGCGTGGAACTCTTTGATGGCATTGCCAACAACAAGGCTGCGGCTACAGAACCTAGCATGGATTACTCCTTTGGACGTTATGTGCAAAAGGGTGAACTGCCGAAGGAAGCCGATGTACCGCGTTTGGCACATCAGTTTGCAGTGATTGAGCATGTCTGCGATATGCTTTTGGATGCTGGCGCATTGGATATTACGCAGGTGACGCGTGATATGTTTGATGCCGCGACGGCTCCTGCAGAGGAGGAGACTACTTCTCGTCGCAATAATCGTCGTAATACACGCCGTAATACAAAGGAAGAGAAGAAGCCGGCCGCAACGGGTATCGAATTGCCTGAAGAACTTGCGAAGGATGGCGTGAGCGCAGAGGCATTCTCTGTGACCTTCCGTGCAAATTATGCATCCGTGGCAAAGATTATGAACATGCTCGCAGAGGATGAACTCTTTGTCGTGGTGACCGATCTTTCGTTCAACAACCCGATGGATTTGCGTACGCGTGTGACCGACATGGTGAAGCGTCGTCAGACGGCGCGTGCCACCGCAGCGCGTCGCAATCGCAATCGTAAGGGTGAAGAAGCTGAAGTGCCCGAAAAGGAGGTCGCCCTTTTCGAGAATGCTGCACCTGCAGAACGTTTGGTTACGGACCCCGAAAATGCGATGCCGATGGAAGTCTCCCTCAAGTTTGAGGTTTACTCTGTGCCCCCCGCAGAAACACCTGCGGAAGAACCTGCTCCTGCAGCGGCTGAATAAGGAAGGATAAACGCAATTATGGCTAACCAACTTCCTCCGTTTTTGAAACACTATGATCGCCTCGCCGCTGTAGCGGTGTTGGCCATCTTGTTGGTTTCTTTGGGCTTCCTTGTATTAAAGGGGGTGAACCTCCAGCAAGAAGTCAGTCAGTATGACGCCGATCTTGAATCGGGACAACCCTCTACAAAGCAGTTGACCCCTGTTGAAAACACCGCAGATTTGGCTTTGATCGCAACGGTTGAAAAGCCCGATGCGGCGACGTTGCTCGCGAAGCAAGAAAGCCCCGACCGTCCTAATCTGGGCACGCCGGAGCGTCGCTTGCTCTGCGTGAAGTGCGTGAAGCCGATTGTATGGGGCGCCGAGAAGTGCGCTTTCTGTGGCGCAGTCCAGCCAAAGGAAGAGAAAATCGACCTCGCCGCGGTGGACTCTGATGGCGATGGCATTCCAGACGTTGAAGAATTGAAGCTGAAGCTCAATCCTCAGGACGGAAATGACGTTGACTTGGATGCTGACAACGATGGCTTTACCAATATTGAAGAATACTTGGCAAAGACGGATATGAACGATGCTAAGTCGCACCCGGGTTATGAAAGCCGCTTCGCACTTGAGGACATCAAGGGAACGAAGTTGCGTATTCGCGCCACGAATAAGATGCAGCTGCCCTCCACAAAGGATGCCGAAGGAAAGACGGTGACGCACTATCAGCTCACCTTCGTGTCGGTGGACGAAGAGGGGAATCCTGGCACAAAACCCGTTCGTGCAAAGGATGGCGAAGCAATCGGCAAGACCGGCTTTATCTTTGTTCGTTACAATGAATTGCCGAAGAAGCAAATTCAAGTGGGCGAACATAAGCAAACGCGCTTCGTGGATGTCTCTACGATTGAATTGAAGCGAGTCGAAGATGGTAAGAAGGTGACGACCGTTATTTGGGATAAAAATAACCCCGAATGGCCTGGCGATCCTCTGCTTGAACAACGCGCAACTCTTAAATTTGACGTTCCTGGCGTCGAACCTGTCGTTGTAGCCCCTGGTCAAACATTTACCGTAAAGGGCGAAAAATACGCAGTTTTGAGCGTTGATGCCGAGAAAAAAGTCGTGCGCATTCAGAAAAATGCGACGAAAGAGGACTTTGTGTTGAAATAATTATTGAATTGGGCTATACTACCCTCACGATTTGGATAGGGTCAAAAGCCCAACTAACGCGGAGAAACGTGCTATGACACACTTTGTACGCTTTGCCATGGTCGGCGCACTCGTCGCCGGGGCATCACTTTGCGCAGTCGCGCAAGATGACGATAGCCTTGAGGCCCTCTTGGGGGACCTCGTTGAGGATGTCGCCGTAGAGGAAGCCTCAGCTGATGATGTAGCTGAGGTGGAAAATATTGCTGAAGACGCTGCAGAAGACGTGGCTGAAGTTGCTGAAGATGCCGCAGATGCTCCTGCGGAAGAGATCGCAGAAACTCCCGCTGAAGAAGTGGCCGATGAAATTGCCGATGCTCCTGCAGAAGAAGTCGCTGAAGTGGCCGACGAACCTGCAGAAGAGGTGGCTGAAGTCGCTGATGCTCCTGCTGAAGAAGTTGCGGAAGTGGCCGACGAACCTGCAGAAGAGGTGGCTGAAGTCGCGGACGAAAATGCAGATCTCGATGCGTTGTTGGGTGGAATCGAAGACACTGAACCTGAAGCTCCGGCTGAAGAAGTGGCCGAGGTGGCAGACGAACCCGCTGACGAACCCGCCGAAGAAGTGGCCGAAGTCGTAGACGAACCTGCAGATGAACCCGCCGAAGAGGTGGCTGAGGTCGTTGACGAACCTGAAACTCCGGCAGAAGAAATCGCAGAGGTCGTAGACGAACCTGCAGAAGATGTGGCCGAGGTCGTAGACGAGCCCGTTGCAGAAGTGGCCGAAGTCGTAGATGTGCCCGCTGAAGAGTCCGTTGAAGAGCCTGCTGATGGCGAGGGCTTGATTGCTGACGTCGAGCCGAACACCGAAGAGCTTGATGCGCGTTCTGAAAAAGAAGATAAGTTCAATGAACTCGCACTCTTGATGGAGTTGAAGAACCGTGGCCTTGATAACCACGCTTATGCTTGCTTGAACAAGGCACGTCAGTTGATGACCACGCCTCCGCCTCCTGGTAAGGCATTCAATCAGTACGCTGATGCAATCAAGATGTATAAGGATGCTCAGAAGTACTTCCGTCAGCGCGAAGAAAATCTCCCCCTCCGCAACGAATGTGATATCGGTATTCGTGAAGCCGAATATCGTCAGGCTCGTGTCCGCTTTGAAGAAGGCAACTACAAGGAAGCTCTCGAAATGGCACAGAGCGTCAACTTGGGTGGTCATGCTCAGGGTGCCGCACTTGTGGCAATCATTCAGGAAGAGATGAACAAGCCTGCTGAAATTCGCGCAGAGCCTATCTTGCCCGAATACGCTAAGGATAAGCACAAACTCGATCGCTTGGCAATTCAGGAACGTATGCGCCGCGCAACCGTTTACTTCCAGCTCGCAAAGTACAAAGACGCAAATGACCAGTTGGAACTCATCCTGCGCGATGATCCGAACAACGAAGAGGCAATTAACCTTCGCACACGCGTCGCTCGTCGTCATGCCGACCGCAATCGTCAGTTGAAGTATTCCACTCACGATGAAATGATCAGCCAGGTGGAATTGAACTGGACTCCCCTTGGCGCACTCGGTCGTAACTCTGAAGAACTTTACACGCCCACCGAATCGAAGGGGGCTGCTACCAAGGTGAATAAGGAAGGCGAAAAGGATGCTGCCACGGTGATGGAAAAGCTCCAGTACATCCGTCTGCCCGAATTCACCATCCGTCCGCCGAGCACGCTTGCTGATGCCGTGGCCCTCTTCGCTGAATTGTCTAAGGCATACGACAAGCAGGAACTTCCTCCGGAAGAAAAGGGTGTGGCCTTTGTGTTGAACATGGGTAAGCCCGCTCCTGCCGCTGAAGCTTCTGAAGAAGAAGATCCCTTCGCTTCTGAATCTGGCTCCGATTCTGGCTTGCCTCCGATTGCTTCGATCTCCATGCCGTGGGTCACGCTCAAGGAAGCGTTGGACATGGTCTGCGAAGTGACGGGTTCGAAGTATGTGATTAAGGGTAAGATCGTGATGATCGTTCCCGCTACGCACGTGGCTGGCGAAATGGTGACCCGTTCTTACAACGTCATGGCTGGCTTGATGGAAAAGCTCGGCGCTGTGGAAACCGAAATGGGTTCCTCCAGCAGTGATGGCGGTTGGGGCATGGAAGATTCTGGCAGCCTCTCGGCAGCCTCTACTGATGGCGATACCTTGAAGCGCGTCTTCACCGACCTCGGCGTGCCCTTCGATGGTGATGCAAAGGTGGCCTACTTGCCGACCATTGGTAAGCTCCGTGTGACGAACACCGCTGAAAACCTCGCAATCCTCGAAGGCATCCTCGAAGACCTCAACGTGACGCCTTCTCAGATTGAAGTGGAAGCTCGCTTCGTGGAAGTGAGCCAGCAGGACCTCAACTCTCTCGGCTTTGAATGGCGCTTGAACAGCGACATCGTGGGTACGATTGGTTCTGGTATTGACTGGGCTGAATCTGTGATCTCTGGCAACGTCAACCGTGGCAATGGCGCTGGTGGCGTGGGTGCGAATGGCAACGTCTTCCGTCCTGGTGTGGGCGGCACGGGCGATGCAAACATCGCTGTGCATGGTGGCCAGTTGAACAACGGCATGCGCTTCCTCGGTGACGATGCTGCTTACGCTAACCGCATCAATCTTGCTGGTAGCTCGATTGCTCCAGATGATACCTTCGCAAGCTTCTCTGCCGTCTTCGGTCGCGTTGACTTGACGATGATTCTCCACATGCTCGCACAGCGTTCTGATACGGACATGCTCTCCAGCCCGAAGGTGCTCGCACGTCCTGGTCAGGAAGCGCTCATCCGCGTGGTGACCGAACACATCTATCCGACCGAATTCGATATTACCGAACTCGAAGAAGCTGAACAGAACTGGAACGGTAACAATAACAATGACGGCCTTCTCGGTGGCGGCGGCAACAACGTGCAGATGAATGCACCGCCCGTCAAGTTCGCTGTTGAACCTCAGTCCTTCGAAAAGATGGACGTGGGTGTCTCTTTGCAGGTGGTTCCTGAACTTTCTCAGGAAGGTCAGATGATCAACATGTTGGTCAATCCCAAGGTGGTTGAATACCTCGGCGACTTTGACTATGGTATGAAGGTGCCTTACATCCAGTACGGCATGACCGCCGGTGTGGTGACCAGCGCTGAAGTGCGTTACTACAATGTGGAAATGCCTCAGCCGAAGTTCCATGTCCGCGAAATCAACACCTACATCTCCGTGTACAACGGTTCGACCGTGGTGATGGGCGGCTTGATTACGGAAACCCGCAAGTCCTTCGAAGACAAGGTGCCCTTCTTCGGTGATCTTCCCTTCATCGGCTTCCTCTTCCGCTCCAAGGGTGAATTCAGCGAAAAGCGCAACCTCCTCGTCTTCCTCACCGCACGTTTGGTTGACCCGGCTGGCCGCCCGCTGAAGACCGCAACCGATGGTCGCATGGGCAATGCCACCATGGACACGGTCTCTGCTGAAACCATGGGTGCAGCTACTCAGGAATAATCCTTGAGATTTGGCAAAAAAAGAAACGCGGCAACAGCCGCGTTTCTTTTTTTATTCTGCTTATGAATTTCTTTTTTACTCTGTCGTGTCTGTTTTGAGGGAAGTGACACTTGAGAGACGCCCTAATTAACTGCATTCGCGAAGGTTCCTGTATGCTTTAAGGGTGGGTACTTGATAGAAGGTGTATAGGGCCTGCTTGGGTCATTGGTTCAAAATTCAAGCCGTAAGCCGTTCGCCACTAACAAGTCATATATTGTTTATTGTTCGGGTTGCAGGGAGATCTGTGCAAGAAGAGTAGGGGCGAAGTTCTCATGCAGTGATGCTCTCGTGAAGTGATGCTTTTATGGTGTGTGCTCTTATGATTATTCGTTCTAATACATTGATAAGACCTATGGCCACTTTCTTCAGGGTGATGCTCCATGGATTATTCGGTCTAAGACGTCAGGAGAATGACCTTAGAAGGCACGAGCAGGGACGTCAGGGAGTTGATGAGGGGTGATGTGAGAAATGCGGTTAAATGGCCTTTGTTCGCCTAAGAGGGGTAGTTGGCATCGCGTTCCCGCTACCTGCCGAGGTGAGGTTGTTTTATGCTATGGGATTAAGTAGCATAGAAACGTGATGCGATTCAATAGATTGGTCATAGGTGGGGCGACAAATAGAGGGGCAAATAACAATCAGCACGCGAATTGCCACCTTTAATAGATTGGTGCCATAAGCAGTAGTAGATGGGGGCGGGTGGATAATCGTGTCACATGCGTCGGCACGAACGGAATCTCATGTTATCTCGGAGGCAAGAAGGCGAGTCGCTAATTTTGTCACATGGGCTATGGATTGAGTTCCATTAGGAACATTGAGAGGGGATAGAAGAGATGTGACATGAAATTAAAACAATAAAAAATCCGAACAGTTACCTGTTCGGATTAAATTATGGTGGGCTGTGCTGGACTCGAACCAGCGACCCCTACCGTGTGAAGGTAGTGCTCTAACCAACTGAGCTAACAGCCCGAAAACGTCTTGAATTGTATCAAACCATAAAGATAAAATGCAAGACTTTTTTAGATTTTTTTTATTTTTCTGAGAACTAAGGCATCTTGGGGCAATTTTTTACCATTAAGGTATTGATTTACTTATTGGTGATGAGGTGATTAAGGTGAAGAAAAATAGGTGACAGAGGCCTGTCACCTATTTCTTTTTTAATGCACGATGCATCAGAAGATGTCTTACAGTTTAGGGCATGTACGGCAATTAATCTTCTGGGTGGAGCGTGCGTAAGGCGGTTTCTGCAGGGGTAAGTGATTCGGCAGGGAGGTTGTCAAACCCAATAGGGGGGTGATGCCCATTTTGACTCACGGAGGAGTAGGAGAAGAGGATGTCACCGGTGCCATTGCGGCGGTCGCAACGGTCGATGAAGCTGATTTCGGGCGCGCGCCAAGACTTCGTGCGGATGCGTCCCATGATGAGAGCACGCTTGGTGGTGACAGCATAGGTTTGCCCGGTCATGATGATAAACTTCCACAACGGCGCAAAGAGCATACCGATGCCAATGGTTACGAAGGGCACAAAGAAGGCACACATGCCGACTTTGAACAAGATGGAGACTTCGCTGATGGTTGTTTTAGTGCCATTGATGGTGACGGGGTCGTTGGGGTCGCCAAAGAACATTGAATTTAAAAAGGCACCTGCCACGACCGCAGTGATGGCAGACCACGGAATGCCGAAGATCATAGCCGCGATGGAACTTTTGGAGAAGGCGCGGGGGATGGGTTTGCCCGCCCAGATGAGCTGTTCGTTGAGGTCGAGCTTGTTTTGGAGGCGTTGCGTTTCATCGGAAGTAAGCATAGGGGTATTTTTTCCTTTCTTCATTTGGGTCGGGGAATTTCTGAGGATGTAGTTTGTGAAGCGCGGCTTCTGCCGCATCCAAATCGTTCGCCGAGAGGCTTTCAAAGCCGATAGGGGGATGATGACCGTTGTGTTCGACTGGGGAGTAGACGAAATGAACGTCGGTGCTAGTACGTCGAATAAATTGCATTTCAGATGCGCGCCAGGACTGGGTGCGAATGCGTCCGACAATCATTGCGCGTTTGGTCGTGACTGCGTAAACGCGCCCCTTCATGATGAGGTATTTCCAAAGGGGTGCAAAGGCCAAGCCAATGCCAGCGGCGATAAAGGGCGTTAAAGGAACAAAGAATAGGGCAATCTCTCCAGCAGAGAATCCACTCGCAGTTTTTTTAACGCCGAAGATGTAGACGTTGGTATTGGGGTCGTAATCAGAGAAAAACGTACAAATAACAAAACATAGGAATCCCCACCAAAGAAAGCTGAAGAGCATCGCATGGGTGGTGAATTCGGTAAAGGCGCGCGGAATGGGTTTGCCAACCCAGAGGAGTTGTTCCTTTGGTTTGAGCTTATTCTGGAGGCGTTGGAATTCTTCGGGAGGTAACACGAGGGGCGACCTTTCGGTCAGGCGCATGAGGTGTAACGGTAGGCCGCCGTCTGCGGGGCAGACAGCGGTCATGGTCGTTTAGTGGCGGACGGGGCGGAACTTGATGCGCTTGGGTTTATCTGCATCATCGCCGAGTTCCTTACGACGCATTTCGTGGTAGTCGGAGTAGGACCCTTCAAACCAACGCACCTTGGAGTCGCCTTCAAAGGCGAGAATGTGCGTGGCGATACGGTCGAGAAACCAACGGTCGTGGGAGACGACCACGGCGCAACCGCCGAAGTCCTGGATGCCTTCTTCCAAGGAACGCAACGTGCCGACGTCAAGGTCGTTGGTCGGTTCGTCGAGGAGGAGGAGGTTACCGCCCGAGCGGAGGAGCTTGGCGAGGTGGACGCGGTTGCGTTCACCGCCGGAGAGCACGCCGACCTTCTTCTGTTGGTCTGTGCCCTTGAGGTTGAAGCGAGAACAGTAGGCGCGGCCATTCATCATGCCTTTGCCCGCGAGGTTGACGTAATCACCGCCGCCGGTGATTTCTTCGTAGACGGTGTGGTTGGGGTCGAGCGCTTCGCGGGACTGGTCCACATAGCTAAGGACCACGGTTTCGCCGATGCGGAGTTCGCCGTCGCTTGGCTTGAGCGCACCCGTGATGAGCTTGAAGAGGGTGGTCTTACCAGCGCCGTTAGCACCGATCACGCCCACGATGCCACCGCGAGGGAGGTCGAAGTTGACATTTTCAAAGAGGACCTTGTCGCCGAATGCCATCGTAAGATTCTTGGCCTGCACCACGAGATTACCCAAACGAGGACCTGGCGGAATCTGGATCTTGAGTTCTTCTTCACGGGTGTCGACTTGCTGTGAGACGAGTTCTTCGTAACGTGCGAGACGGGCTTTACCCTTGGCGCGGCGGCCAGAAGGATTGGTGTGAATCCACTCGAGTTCCTGCTGGATCATCTTCTTGCGGCTTTCGGCCTGCTTGGCCTGAGCAGCCATCATGGCCTGCTTCTGCTCCAACCACTGTTCGTAGTTGCCCTTATAGGGATAGGTGCGGCCTGCATCCATTTCGAGGATCCACTCGGTGACGTTGTTGAGGAAGTAACGGTCGTGCGTGACCACGATGAGCGTACCCTTAAACTTCTTCAAGAAGGCTTCAATCCAAGCAACGGATTCAGCGTCAAGGTGGTTGGTCGGTTCGTCGAGGAGGAGCACGTCAGGATTGGAAATCAAGAGGCGGCACATGGCCACGCGACGCTTTTCACCGCCCGAAAGGACGCCAGTCTTCGTATCTGGGTCGGGGCAGCGTAAGGCTTCCATCGCCATTTCCACTTGATGGTCAAGGCTCCAGAGGTCATTGGCATCAATGATTTCCTGCAAGCGCGCCATCTCCTCTTCGGCACCAGGTTCGTCCAAACGGCAACAGAGGTCTTCGTACTTCTCAAGCATGGCCTGTGCTTCAGCCACACCTTCCATGACGCATTCCTGGACGGTCTTTTCGGGATCAAGCTCGGGTTCCTGCGGGAGATAGCCGACCTTAGTGTTTTTGCCCACGTAACAAGTGCCCATATAGTCCTTATCCAAGCCTGCGAGGATACGTAAGAGCGAGGACTTACCTGCGCCATTCGCGCCGATTACGCCGATGTGTGCGCCGTGGAAGAAGGCGAGGTTGACGTCATCTAAGATGACCTTCTTTTCGTGATGCTTGGTAACATTTTGCAGATTAAAAACGTATTCGCCTGCCATGGGGGAGAGACCTTTCTAGGGTTATGCGTCAAAGAGTTGAAATGAATCAAAGAGAAAAGTGAAGTTGTCGCGTAAGTAGTCCACGTGAAAATGCCCCGCGTACCAACGGTTAAAGGAGAGTTTTGCGCGGAGGGAGTCAAGCCACTCCTCTGTGGAGGTGTCAATAGGCCCCCATTCTGGCGCAAGTGGCGGGAGTTTTTCCAACGGCACTTGTGATTGTGGGCAAGTGTGTGAGAGTACCACGTCCACTTGCCAATCAACCGCCTCTAATGCCGCTTCGGTGCGCGCCTTAATCGCATCTGAGGGTTGTTCGTCCTCAAACCAGTGCCAACGTCTCCGGAGTCGCAAGAACTTATCCACCGAATAAGCCCCACCAATTACGAGGGCGCGGTGTTTACCAATCTGGTAGATTGCACCATCTACGGGGAAAAGCTGATTGGGATAGTGCGGATCTACGTAGACCTTGCCGCCGAAAGCCTCTTGAAGTTCGTAGTCCTCTAACGTCTCTGGGCGTGCTTCATGGTTGCCATGGATGCAGAAGAGCGTGATGGGCAGTTGGGCAAGTTCCTCTTTTAGCGCGGTTCCGCGTTCGTCTTTGAAGTAGTTAATGCCAGCGTCGCCCAACACAATGAGCGTATCCTCGCGGCGCGTCTGCCATTTTTTGCAGAATGCTTCCACGGAGGAAAAATCACCATGCTTATCACCTGTGATCCAAATCATGGGGCGTGTGTGTGTTTGGAGGCGGTCATTTGCGCGAGATGCGCCACCGCAAGGGTGAGGGGACGGAGCGAAGAGTTTCGCGGGGGAGACAATTTCCGCTTCCGACGATGCCAAGGGCAGGCCGGAAGCGGAAGGGTTGCCGTTAGGCTTCGGTAGTGTCAGCCGGGGAGTCGGTTGCTTCAGGGGCAACGTCTGCTGCAGGCTCCGCAACGGGTGCGGTGGCTTCGGTTGCGTCCGTAGCGGTGGCTTCGTCGGCTTCAGGAGCCTCTTCGGGGTCAGCCGGAGCGAGCGAGAAGCTGGCGAGGGTGGCATCGCCCTTGAGCTTGATGAAGTTAACGCCTGCGGCGCTACGACCCATCGTACGAACATCACTGACGTTGGTACGCATCATGATGCCCGTAGAGGTGAGCAAGACCATGGTTTCGTCGCCCTTTACGGTGGCGATGCCGATGAGCTTGCCATTCTTTTCGTTGCCGATTGGGTTACCAATGACGCCCTTCGAACCACGGTGGGTTACGCGGAATTCGTCGAAGTTGCTACGCTTACCGCGGCCATTTTCGGTGACGAAGAGGAGGTCGGCTTCGGGTTCTTCCACGGCGAAACCGCAAACGCTATCACCTTCGATCTTGAACTTCATGCCGCAGACACCCATTGCGCCACGTCCCACGCGACGCACTTCATCAATGTAGAAGGCGTTGACGAGGCCTTCGCGAGTGGCCATGAAGACCTTGTCGCCGGGCTTAGTGAGCGCAATCTTAACGATGGCATTGCCTTCTTCAATGTTGATAGCGATAATACCACGACGATTAACATTGCGATAATCGGAGAGTGCGGTGCGCTTGATCGTACCATCGGTGAGCACAAAGGTGACATCGCGGTCTTCATCAAAGCCAGTGATGGGGAGAATTTCCACAATGCGCTCATCCTTCTGCAAGCCTTCGAGCACATTGATGATCGGCGAACCAGAAGATGTACGCGAGCCTTCAGGGATAGAGAAGGCTTCCTTCTTGTAAACGCGGCCGGTGTTGGTGAAGAAAAGGAGATCGTCATGTGCGTACGGCACGTAGATGCGTTCGATGAAGTCTGCGTCCTTAATCTTCACGCCCGTGAAGCCTGTGCCACCGCGAGCTTGGGCGCGGTAGTCGGAGAGCTTGGTGCGTTTCACATAACCGCGATGCGAGAGGGTGATGACTGTCGGCACATTGGGGGTGACTGCACGCAGGTCAAGGTCGCCCATTTCAGGAACAATCTTCGTGAGGCGGTCGCCTTCCTTCGTGTACTGAACCTTCACCTCTTCAAGATCCTGCTTGATGAGGGCGAAGATCTTGGCGGGGTCTTCAAGGATTGCCTGCAGTTCTGCGATGCGAGCCTGCAGTTCTGCCTGTTCATTGAGGAGTTTGTCGCGTTCCAGACCCGTCAACTGGCGCAGACGCATTTCGAGGATGGCCTGAACCTGTGCATCTGAGAAGCCGAAACGTTCGCAGAGACGCGTACGCGCTTCATCGTTGGTCTTGGAGTCGCGGATGATGTGAATGACCTCGTCGAGGTTGTCCTGGGCAATGAGCAAGCCATCCACGATGTGGATGCGCTCCTGCGCCTTGCGCAAATCAAAGCGTGCACGGCGGGTATGCACATCGAAGCGGTGGTCAACGTAGCACTGGAAGAAATCGCGCAACGTCATGCGCTTCGGACGACCATGATCCAATGCGATCATATTTGCGCCGAAGGTCGTTTGCAGGTCGGAGTGCTTGTAAAGCTGGTTGAGGATGACTTCACCAGGGTCGGCATTCTGCTTGAGTTCAATGATTACGCGGATACCATCCTTGAGGCTCGTTTCATCGCGGATGTCCGAGATGCCCTTGATGACGCCATCCTTCACGAGATCGGCCATCTTGGAGACCATGGAGGCCTTGTTTACCATGTAGGGAATCGAAGTGATCTCAATGCATTCGCGCTTGCCAATCTGCTTCACTTCTGCTTCGCCACGCATCACGATTGAACCGCGGCCGAGCTTATACATCTCTTCAATGCCCTTTGTGCCACAAATCAATGCGCCCGTGGGGAAGTCGGGGCCCTTAACAAAGGCCATCAAGTCATCAATGGTCGCAGAGGGATTGTCAATAAAGTGGATCAAGCCATCGCAAAGCTCGCGCAAGTTGTGCGGCGGGATATTGGTGGCCATACCCACAGCAATGCCCTGAGAACCATTTAGCAGGAGATTGGGGAGCTTGGAGGGCAGGACGCGCGGTTCGGTTTCATTGCCGTCATAGTTCGGCATGAAATCAACCGTATCCTTGTCGATGTCTGCGAGCATTTCGTTGGAAATCTTCGCCATACGGCATTCGGTGTAACGCTGAGCTGCAGCACTATCGCCGTCGAGGGTACCGAAGTTACCATGGCCGTCCACCAAAGGCACGCGCAAGCTGAACCACTGCGCCATACGCACCAAGGTGTCATAAATCGAGCTGTCGCCGTGCGGGTGATACTTACCCATCACTTCACCGACCACACGCGCCGATTTCATGTACTTCGTATTGTGGAAAATCTTCATCGCGTACATCGCGTACAACACGCGGCGATGTACAGGCTTAAATCCGTCACGCGCATCCGGCAACGCACGAGAAACAATGACACTCATCGAATAGTCGATGTAAGAATTCTTCATCTCCTCTTCGACATTAATCGAGGTCAAACGTGTATCTTTCGCCGAAACCACCTGAACTTCTTCGTCCATCCTGCTAAATCCTTTCAATAAGTAAATATTATACCATAAAAGAAACGCACACGCACATACGCGCACGCGAGAAAGTGAAGATTTGAGCGTAGAAAAGGAGATAGGCAAAGGTAGGGGGTGATGCGGTGGTCAAGGACTGGAGTGAGGGGCAGAGGCAGGACGAGGATTCAAGGTGGAGCGATGGATGGG
>JAEIGA010004749.1_pt1 | contig 20954 bp, 26 predicted proteins | sample 9270691 | NCBI WGS metagenome assembly JAEIGA01 (sample SAMN17057246, study PRJNA624740) | gut metagenome | biome: biome; isolation source: fecal sample | host: Bos grunniens | place: China: Xizang | collected 2019 | reverse complement strand
GTTTTATGCTTGAAATTGGTGGTGGTAAATGGAAGGACGATAAGAAAAACCAAATCCTTACATTTTCTAGAGCGGAAACAGGCAAGAAGTCTGAAAAGATGACTGTTAAATGGGAAGATAGAAGAAATCCTGAAATCATTGATAAAGTGGCTGGTTATAGAATTTATACCTGTAATCTACTGACTTATGATGAACGTAAGGCACTAAAAGATGAGGGCAAGGAAGAAGAGGCAAATAAAAAGAATCATCAGTTCCTTGAGAAGACTGAGTTTGCAAGCCTCGTTAAACGTGTAATTGATAGTGGTAAATATACTGATACTAAGTTTAGAATTCTTGGTACAGTAGAATTTCAGTATAGCGAAAAGAATAATCAGTATTATAGAACACTTTCTGTAGATAAGATATATAAGGTTGCGAATGATACACCTTGTAAGGCAGAAATGACGCTTAATACATTCTATACTGATGATGCAGTTGATTCAGAGTCATATGATGAAACAAAGAAGTATCTGTTTAATTGCTATACTGATTACTACTTTAGTTCTATTAAAGAAAATAGATTTGTACCTATGACACTCATTATTAATGGTAATGGCGATGAAAAGGCAGAAAAGAAGGCTAATGGCTTCAAGAAAAAGCTGACGGACTTTGACGATGAGGCAACTGTAAGAAAGTGTGGATTGGTTTGTGACATGATTGATGGTGCTGAATCTCAGGCTATTACATATGATGACCTTGATGAAGATACAAGAGATAATATCGATATGGGACTTATAGAACTTGATGATGTCATTAAGGCACTTGGTGGCAGTATGTATGGAGAAAGAATTACTGAATATAGAGTTAAATCTCTTGCCAGAAACAGCACTAAGGGTAGTGAGGCGACAATTTATACTGAAGAAGATCTTAAAAAGTTGCCTGTGGTCGTTGAGGATGCAGAAAATGAATCTGTTGATATTTTTGATGAAGAAGATATATAAGAACAAAACAAAATGATTAAAGGAGAGATGACAATGGGTAAGTTTGGAAAGAAAGTAAGTGTAAGTACAAATATTAATGATTATATGATTGGCGTCATGGCACCTAGTGGGTTTGGCAAGACAACATTAATGTATCAGGTATGCGAGAAAGAATTTGGTTCTGATGGATATATAATTTTGGATATGGGTACAGAGGACGGAGTTTCCGCTATCGAAGGTGCTGTTGCAGAACCTGTTCCTACATGGAAGAAAATGAAGGAAGTCGTAGATGATATTGTTAAAAACAAAGATACGGATTACGCTGATTTAAAAGTTGTAATTTTAGATACACTCGATGCGGCATTTGAAATAGCAGAAACTTTTACAATAGATTCTTGGAACAGAGAAAATATTAGTAAGAAGGATTTTGTTAAGTCCACTTCTATAAATAGTGTAGAGGGTGGATTTGGCAAAGGTATGGATCGTGTTATTGATACGGTTAAGAAAGAGATTTGTAGACTCGAAAGTGTTGGAGTTAAAACATATTGGACATCACATGTGAAGGAAAAGGATCAGTCTGATTTATTTACAGGGGCTAATTACACTTCTTTGACTGCCAACATGCCGATGAAATATTTTAATAGTATTAAGAATTCTAGTCATGTAGTTGCTTTTGGATATTTTGATAGAAGCATTGAGAAGCAGGAAGTTGGGGATGCCAACCCCATGACCAAAAAGAAGAAGGAACGTAAGGCGGTAATTGATGAAGCCCGCAAAATTAAGTTTAGAGATGATGCTCTGGTCGCAGATGCAAAAAGCCGATTTGCTCATATAACCAACGAAATTAATCTTGATGCCGATGAATTTATCAAAGCAATTAAGGATGCTATTGAGGCAGAAAGAAAGGGTAGTACAACTGCTACTAAGCCCGCTTCTAAGAAGCCTACTAAGAAGCCCGAACCTGTAGTAGAGGAAGAAACTGAAGAAGAAGTAATTCTTAATGTAGTAGAAGAAACTGTTGATGAAGCACCTTTTGACATTGAAGAAAATGATGATATCTTCGCAGAAGAAGAAACTACAGAGGTGGAAGACACATTTATTACCCTTGACGATGCTCGTCTCGGAGCAATTAGAGTAGCGTTTAAGGCAGCCGATGCCGCAACCAAAGCAGAAGTTAAGAAGCATCTTGCCGACTACGGAAATAAACTTTCAGCAGAAATGAAGGCTAGTGACGTAAATGCTATTGAGAGTATTCTTGAAATTAGTGAAGAAGTTTAATAAATAATACAAAGGCGGTAGCTGGAGAAATCCGCTATCGCCTAATTTTTTACGTTAAGGAGGGAATTGAGATGGCAAGATGTAAATGTCAGATTTGTAAAACCGAACTTGATACAAAGACGGCATATAAAGTAACAGATAAAAACAATAAGAATAAGTATTTTTGCAGCCAATCTGAGTTCGAAGCGGAGGAAGAACGTAAGAAAAAGGCTGCTGAAGATAAGGACAAAGTATATAGATTAATATGTGATATTCTTGGAGAAAAAGAGGTTTTGAATACCGCACTTTGGAAAGAGAAAATAATCTGGAATAAAGCCTTTTCTGATGAAATAATCGCTAAGTACTTGGCAGAAAACAAAGACTATTTAACCTCGGCAATCACTAGGTTATCTTCTTCCGAGTATGCAAAAATACGCTATTTAAGTGCTATTTTAAAGAATAGTTTGGGTGATTTTAAACCTAAAGTTGAAGCGGTGGAGAAACCGAGAGTTGTAGTTGAAGAAACTATTTACGAAGCACCCACTCAATCTCTCAATAAGCGTAGAAGTTTGGCAGATTTGGAGGATATGTTCTAATGGATAAAAGTCAATTTATAAGTGGAGTTACAGAAAAATATGACTCAAGACTGCTTGAAAACTCATTAACGACTGAGGGGAACGTGTGTGGAGTTTTACTCTCGGATCTCACATTTTTTGATGATTGTGGATTGGAAAGTAAAGATTTTGTAACCAAGCATGGACGTATGTTATTTACTATCGGCAAGCAACTTAGAGAGAAAGGCCTCTCAAATTTTGATGAAATTACTCTACTTTCTAATGTTAATGAAGATATAAAAGAGAAGATTAATAATGAGTTGGGTGGCTTTAAGGCAATTCAGAATATTATCGATGTCGTATCAGTTAAGAATATGGATACCTTTATGGATGAATTGAACAAGCGTAACATTTTAATGGCATTGTATAATAAGAACTTCAATATATTTGAAGAAATAACTTTAGATAGTGGCAAAAAAGTTATTCCTTATGATTCATTTCAAAAACTAAGTTCTTCCGAGGTGCTTGATTGGTATAATGCACAATTAGCAAACCTTGAAACAAATATAAATAGCAGTAAGATTGTTGATGAAGGATTTGTAGATTTTGACGATGAGTTTATAGAAAGACTTGCACGAAAAGAAGAAAATGGTGTTTCTTTTGGAGATGCTGGGCTCAATATTAATGGTGAAGAAATTTCCACATTCCCTTTCATGAGTGGAAATATTCTTGGATTAAAACCAGGCACCTTGAATTGTTGGGCTGCTCATTCAGGAGCAGGCAAATCAACATATATGATTACCGTGCTTATGAGTTTGGTTTCTAAGGGAGAAAAGGTAATTTTGGTTAGTAATGAATCTAACATATCAGATGTAAAAATTCAATTTCTGATTTGGATACTTACAAGATGTTTGGATTATTGGAAGATATCAAAAAGGAAACTGACGTCAGGAAATCTTAATGATGAAGAAAAAGAAATGATAAAGAAGGCAAGAAAATGGTGGAAGGAAAAATATGCTAAGTCGGTTAAAATAGTCACACTGTCAGATGCTGATGCGAGATTAACTTGTCAGATTATTAAGAAGCATATTTTAAGAGACGGATGCACCACATTTCTTGTAGATACATTTAAACTGACTACAGATGGGAGCTCAAGTGATTCTTTCTGGATGAGTCTTATTAAAGACACAAGAGATTTAACTTCTCTCGCAATGAAGTATAACGTTATTGGTTTAATGACGGTACAGCTCGCACTTAATTCTTTAAATAGATGTTGGATTGATGCTTCGTGTCTTTCAAATAGCCGTGGAATTAAGGAAACCCTTTCTAATCTTATTATGTTTCGTAAAATAACTGATGCAGAACTTGATCCATCATCTCCTTATTTCATTCATCCATTTAGGTCAAAGCAAAAAGATGATGGTACGTGGTATGAAGAACCATATACGCCAGATAGAAGTAAGGTATGGAGATGTTTCTTTATAGATAAGTCAAGAAGAGGTGCGGACAGTAATGATACGGGTGTCGCTTATTTAGTTAGATATGACGGAGATTTTTGCTGTTTCTACGAAACCTGTAAGTGTCGTCCTACACACAAGTTGATTAATACAGAGGGCAGATAAGTTAAATGAGTAAGAATTATAATGAATATCGAATTGAGGATAACATAGTTATTGGTAAGTCCTCTAATACCGACGATGAATTTTTCGTTGATTTATGTGATTTTGATAAAATTAAAGACATTTCTTGGAGTGTTAGAATAAACAGTGTCGGCATGAAAGAAATATGTGGATGGAGTCCAAAAGCCAAGAAGACTACAAGAATGCATGTGATATTAGGTTTTCCAAATTATGATCATATAGACCGCAATGAACTTAATAACCGCAGAAGTAATCTGCGTCCAGCAACCATCCAAGAGCAGATTTGGAATAGAAATAAGGCAAAAGGTAAGAGTAGTAATGTTGTAGGTGTTAGTTATTATGCTAATGAAGATAAGTGGGTAGCAGAGCTATCGTATAATTATAAGAGGATTTTTCGCAAGCGTTTTGACACAGAAGAAGAAGCAATATTAGCACGGTTAAATGTAGAGAAGGAATATATACCGATAGAATTTGCACCGAACAGGCATCTTTTTGAACAATATGGAATTGTAAATAACTTGTAAATAATTCATCAAATATCTTGACAAATTGAGAAAAAGATACTATTATAATTACGGAACAAAATGATTGGAGGTGTCAAGGGTGTGTTTGAAGAAGTAAAAGAAAAACTGTTAGAACAACCAGAGTCGATAGTTAACATCCTTGTAGCCTTTAATTGCCATAAAGTAAGGATCAATGGCAGGGAAATTAGATGTGCAAGAGATGAAAGCTCAAACCCAACCGCAGTGGTAATTAGATTAACACAAAATGAAAATCTACTCATTAAAGATTATGAATTAAACATTGTACTTGACTTGATTAACTATCTGATTAAGATTAAAAATGCTAGTTTCAAAGATGTAATGAATGCCATTAAGCAAGAGTTACATCTTGATTCCATATACAACTATAAGAAGAAGACTTCGTTGTTTGGCGGAATATATGACCATATTGGCCGTTCTAATGGTGAAATAGATATAACTACTTACCCAGAAGATATACTTAAACAATATGGAAATACTGCTAACCTGCTTTGGTTAAAAGACGGAATTTCATTAAATACGCAGCGAAAATGGTTGGTAGGATATGATGTTACAAGTCAAAGAATTACTCTTCCTATAAGGACATCTACAGGCGAAGTTATGGCAATAAAAGGAAGATGTAATTATGTGCCCGATGAATTCGAACCAAAATATCTTTATATCATCAATGGTCCCATGTCTCAGACTCTTTTTGGTTATTCGGAAAATTACAGTTCTCTTTATGAAAATGAAATCTTCGTAGTAGAGAGTGAGAAGTCAGTACTCAAGATGGATTCATGGGGTTATAATAATGTAGTTGCTCTTGGCAGCAATTCATTGAGTGCCACACAAGCAAAACTACTGATGTCTTTAAATCCAAAGTGTGTGACGTTTCTTTTGGATAAGAATTTGCCTTTTGAGAATACAAAAAGGAATGCGGATTTATTAAAGACATTCTGTACTATGAGACAGTTAAAAGTAAGATATTGGAATTGGAAAGATAATATTACACTCGATGAAAAATCAGCTCCTTGTGATGCGACCAAAGAAGAATTTGAGTATATTATAAAAAATGAAGTTGAACAAATAGAAGAATTAACTACGGAAGAAGAGGATAAAATATGAAACGTGTAACTTTAACATTACATTATCCTACGGGTGCACCAACTAAAAATGGAACTATATATACTCACGATGCCATCCTAAATGCATTTTGTGAGGCAAATACAAAACAAATTCCGATTATTGATTATGCCCATAACGAAAGAGGTAAGGTGGTTGGTATAGCAACACCATCAGCATATTATACAGAATATAATGGTTGTTCAATAAATAATGACTGTTTTTTCTTTGATGATACTTATATTAAAGAGTTTGATATGGAATGTGTAATAAATAAGTTTCACAAGGATCAGGACGGTGTAACGGTTATTGATGATTTTAGAATAACTGGCATGAGCATTACGGAGGACGAATATGAACAAACACAGTCTACTTAAGTCATTAGATTTTATCCTTAATAAAGGATTTTGCACAAGAACCATACATCGTGCGTGGAGAGAGTTTGAGAAAATCAAATCATATCTCACAGAAGAAGATAGTAAGTTAATTTACAAGTGGATGCTAGAACTAGACCCTGATTATCCAGACTATAATCCCAATGATTATGATCGTCAACAGTTTGCTTTTTCAATAAAACAGGCGAAGCAACATGTGATGGAGGTAAGAATATGATTTACACAAGTTATTTTGTAAAGTTAAAATCTTTACCAGATAATATCATACCTATCTCAATATGTGGTAAAGCACCAGATTGGTATAAGGGTCTGCAGTATAAGAAATTAGCTCCTAAATATGATTTTTTTATGAAATGGAAAGAGAATCATAACAATGACTATTATATTAAATGTTTTAATGAACAGGTGTTAGATAAATTAGATTGGCTTCAAGTTTACGAAGAATTATATGATCTTGCAGATTCTTGTGGTAAATTTCAGTACGAAATTTGTTTAATCTGTTATGAGAAACCTTCGGACTTTTGTCATAGACATTTGGTTGCTAATTGGTTTAATAAAAATTTGGTGACCTGTGAGGAATGGAGGGGTTAAATATGAATGATAAGGTAAATCTGACTGAAGATGAGGCCCCGGCATATAAAAAGAAATCAAAAAAGAAAGGATTACCCCGCTCAAAACATAAGCATATTTATGAAACTGTTTTGTTAATTAGCAGTTATCATTACAATAACTTTAAAACAGGAAGACCCGAAGTAAGTCAAACCATGTTGCCTACAAAAGTATGCACTGTTTGTGGTAGAGTTGATGAAACAGATGACGATTCATCATATTATGTTAAAATACCAGTTCCAAATATTCCTTTTATTACTCATAGAGAATTAAGTGAGAAAGCTTTGGGTTTACCTAAATGGGAAAAAGATTTTTTTGATAAGTTTGCAATAAAAATGGAGGAAGAAGATGGCAGCACAGATTTGTGAGACTTGCAAGAAGAAGGGTGGTAGGTGTTATTGTGCACCGAATAGTACTTGCAAGGGGTATGAAAAAAGAATAATAACACAGTTTGAAAAATTTCAATTGATGGATATTGAAAAATTATCTGAATGGCTTGATAAGAATGGACAGTTTGATAGTTCGCCTTGGATGAATTGGTGGAATGAATGTTATTGTAATAAATGTCCCTCTGAAACAGGTTATATTACTGACTTTGGAGGAGAATACGAATGGCAAACTCCTTGTGAATTTGCTTGGTGTGAGCTGCACGACAAATGTAAGTTTTTTCAGAATATGGACGAGGTACCAGATAATAAAGAGATTATTAAGATGTGGTTGGAGTCGGAGGTGGAATAATGATTTGTTATAATTGTACAAAAGCAAACGAGTGTCCTACATTTAGAACGCTCTATGTAATATCTGATGATTTTTGTATTAACAAGTGTAAAGATTTTGATGCAGCATCAGCTTATAGATATAGAAAAATAGCAGAGAATGATGGCTTGATGGCACTGATGTTTGATTATTTTATGGATAATATTCAGGATCATAGTAGAGAAGAAGCGAAGCAGGCTATCATACATACGTTGATGGATATGTGAGGAATGAATATGAGTATATTTGACATTATTGATTTAAGATCTAGTAAAGATGGAGATGAATTATTTGATAAGGTAACAGAGATTTTAAGTCGTTTTGGAATTACTGTGTATAATAAGGATGGTTCAGTAAGAGATTTATATGCAGTGCTTTGTGAAGTGGCTGAGGTTATAAATAAGGAGAAGTAAGTATGTTCGAAAGTTTTATTAAAAATAATTTACACATCAGAGATGTTGTTGTGTATTTAAAAAACACTAGAACTGGTAGTAGTACAATAAGAAAGTGCAAATTTGTTGGGTTGGTCACTGGTTTTACTAAATCAAAAGTAAAGATTATGCAATTATCTAAGGAAGATCAATGGGTGTATCCAAATGAGTGTCATCCTTATGGAGAGGTCGAAGTGTATCCAGAGGATGTGATTTGCACAATGTGGAGAAGTTTTGATAATTGGGAAGAGGTGAAAAATATTGGAGAAGATATTGACTGCCAAGATAGATGGCAGAGAGATGGAGAATGATTTTGAAATAATTGATGCTATTTTAGAATCAAGAAATATAAATGATTTAGAGAGTTTTCTTCAACCCACAGAAGATGACCTTGTACCGTTTGAGAATATGAAAAACATAGATAAGGCATATCAAATTATCGATGATGGAATTACTATCGGTGAAAGATTTTTAGTATTGGCAGATGTGGATACGGATGGTGTATCGGCTGGGGCTATTATGACAAGATATCTTATTAAAGCAGGAGCAGATGTAGATGTTACAATTAACGATGGTAAAGCCCATGGCCTTGAAACATTTGATATATCTATGTTGGAAGATTATGATATCTTTATTGTAGTCGATTCTCTCAATAATAATCCAGAGATTTACCGTAGGGTAACTGATATGGGATGTAGCTTGATAATTTTAGATCATCATATTCCCTCAAAAGAGTTACTTGAAAGTGACGTTCCGTTTGTTCTCGTAAGTAGTGCTGTAGACTATCCAAATCCAGAACTCAGTGGTGCGGGTGTTGTGATGAAGATGTGTTTATATTTAGACGAGATGAATCTAACAGACTATGCTAGTGATCTATATTGGTTGGCTGCAGTGGGAATCACGGGTGATATGTGTAGCACATCATCACCAGAAAATAGGTATATAATTAATAAGGGATTGATGCAATATAAAGATCCATCTGTTAAAAAGCTGTTAGGCACATATATGTTTAATACTGAAGCAGTCAGTTTCTCTATTGCACCTTTACTCAATGCTGCTATACGTGTTAATAAAAATAATGTAGCACTTGATATGTTCCTTGCTAATGACGAAGAATCGGTTAATGAAATTTATCCACAACTTAAGGCTTGTCGCGAAGAACAAAATAAAATTGTAGATAGTATGATGCCCGGTTTAACAGAACAGATTGAGGCGCAGTTGGATAAAAAATTTATGGTATTTCATATTGATAAAACAGATATTAATATTACAGGTTTATTAGGAAATAAAATCCTTGCCGAGGTACAACGGCCTTTAATTATTATTAAAGACTGTGGAGATAAGTGGATGGGGTCGATGAGGGCGATTGGAATTCCTAATTTTATGAAAATAGTCAATGACACCAATTTGGCTAGATGTGATGGACATGAGAGTGCTGCTGGTTTCGAATGCGATAAGGATAAATTTGATGAGTTTTGCAATGTTATTGAAGAACAACTCAAAGACATTGAGTTTACGACAGATGTAACGGCAGACATAGAAATTAATATAGACCAGATTGATGATTATCTTATTAAGCAATTTGGGATGCTCAATAAGATAAGTGGTAAAGGTCACGAACCAATAACAGTGTTAGTTAAAACTAATGATTATACGGTGTCTACTTTTTCAAGTAAAAAACATCTTAAAATAATTGATAATCAGACTGGCGTCATACTTGTTAAGTGGAATGATATGAATTGGCAAACAATGAAAAACGACAAAGAGTTTGTTGGAATTGGTAAAATTAGTTCGGCATACTACGGAAGGAATAAATTTACTCAAGTAGTTCTTGATGAATACACACAACAGAATGATTAGAGGTGATTCATGTGGTTGAAGTAAAAATAGATATGACAGGCTGGAAAATGTGGGAACATGGAGTTTCTGATAGTAGATTAACGGTTTTGGAACAAGTAGAGGATTATGTGGGCAGTGATGGCAAACATATAGCACAGTGGCTTTGTGAATGTAATTGTGATGAACATAAACGCATTATTGTTAGAGGTACAAGCATTAGGAATGGCAATACTTTATCGTGTGGTTGTAAACAAACGGAGTTTGTATCAAAACATAATTCTATAACAAGAAAAAAATATAACAAATATCATATAATAGATGATATTGTTTATATTTACTTTCGTAATTCGAATGAATTTACATATGTTGATCTTGATAAGTGGAATACAATTCCTTATATTAGAGAATTTTGTTGGTATAAAGACAACGAAGGATATGCAAGAGCAAAAATACCAACACATTTAAAAAGTCGGTTTGATAATAAGGTTGTAATTCTTTTACATCAATTAATATGTCCATGTCAAGATGGATATGAACCAGACCATATAGATCGAAATAGATTAAATAATACAATTGCTAATTTAACTCCTAAAACTCACGCTGGTAATATGCAAAACCAGTCAAAACGCATTGATAATACAAGTGGTATTGTAGGTGTAAACTGGAATAAAAGTAATAATGCGTGGTGTGTACGTATAGGAGTAAATGGCAAGAGGATACATATAGGGTATTTTTACGATAAAAATGAGGCAATTAAATCTCGTCTTTGTGCAGAAGTAAAATATTATGGAACAAAACACGCTCCACAAAGACATTTATTCAAAAAATATGGCATAACACTACAAAATGATTATGAGGTGACAGAATGAATAACTATGTTACATATCATTTACATACAGAATTGAGTCTTCTTGATTCATGTACAAACTTTAAATTATATGTGGATAAAGCCAAAGAACTTGGACAAACTGCTATTTGCTTTAGCGAGCACGGCAACTGTTATAACTGGGTTGAAAAGAAGATGTATTGCGAGGAACATGGCATTAAATATTTGCATGGTGTTGAGTGTTATCTTACGAAAGAACTTCTACAGGTAGACGAAGAAAACTTAGAACCGCACAAAGTACGTGATAACTATCATACTATTCTTATTGCCAAGAATTATGCTGGACTTCAAGAGTTAAATACTTTAATTGATTTATCTACTCAGGACGACCACTTCTATTATAAGCCTCGTTTAACCTTTGATGAGTTTAAGGGTATTTCAGACAATGTTATCAAAATCAGTGCTTGTCTTGCATCTCCGCTAAACAAATTAAGAGATGAAAGTCTTATTAGGTATTATGATTATCTTGAGATTCAGCCCCATGTGAATAGTGAAGATCAGAAAGAGTATAACAAGTGGCTTTACGAGATGTCGTTAAAACATAAGAAACCTCTGATAGCTGGAACTGATACCCATAATTTAAATAAATACAAAGCTGAATGTCGTTCTATTCTTCAAAAAGCAAAGCATATTATGTTCACAAATGAGGATGAATTTGACTTAACATACAAATCATATGATGAATTAGTAGAGATGTTTGAAAAACAAGGTTCTCTATCAAAAGAGGTATATCTTGAGGCCATTGAAAATACAAATGTAATGGCTGCCTCTGTTGAAGAATTTGAGCTTGATACAAGTTTTAAATATCCTAAACTTTACGAAGATGAAGAAAAGGTATTTAAACAGCGTATTAATCGGATGTACAATGAAAAGCTTAAGCAGGGCGTTATTAAAAACGACCCAAGATATATTCAGCAGATTCGTGAAGAGATGAGAGTATTTAAGAAAATTGGTATGGTTGGATTTATGCTTTTTATGTCTGAACTTATTTGTTGGTGTTGGGATAACGGTATTCCAATTGGCCCCTGTCGTGGTAGTGTTGGTGGTAGTGTTATTGCGTATATTACAGATATTATTGATGTTGATCCCATTGTGTGGCATACAGTATTTTCTCGTTTCTGTAATGAACATAGAACTGAGATTGGTGATATTGATGTAGATATTGCGCCAACCCAAAGACATCTTGTGTATGAGCATATTATTGATAAATTTGGCACAGATAAGACAGCGTATATTCTAGCCATTGGCACTATTTCAGATAAAGGCACTATTGATGAAATTGGTAGGGCACTAGATTATCCATTAGATAAGGTTGCAGAAATTAAAAAAGAATATGAAGCAAATCCAGATACTACAAAAGAAAAGTATTCTGAGCTGTTTTATTATTTTGATGGGCTTGTTAATACTGCCATATCTCAATCAATGCATCCAGCAGGTATTGTTGTTGCACCACTAACACTTCCAGATAACTACGGTACGTTCTGGCAAGACGGTAAGCGTATTATGATGATTAACATGGAAGAAATTCACGAGGTGTCGCTTGTTAAGTATGACCTTCTTGGGTTGAAGAACGTTGAGATTATCAAAGATACTTGTAAACTTGCTGGTATTCCATATCCTAAATCACATACTATTAATTGGGAAGACGAAAAGGTGTGGGCAGATATGATTACTTCTCCTGCTGGTATATTCCAGTTCGAAGGTGATTACGCCTTTAAGATGTTAAAAGAGTTTGTTCCACACAAGATTAACGATATGAGTATGGTAAATGCGGCACTACGTCCGTCAGGAGCATCTTATAGAGATAGATTACTTGCTCATGAAGTTAACAAAAATCCATCAGAAATTATAGACGAACTTCTAAAAGATAATCTAGGTTTTCTTATTTATCAAGAGGATACAATTGCGTTCCTACAAAATATCTGCGGTCTGTCAGGTGGCGATGCCGACAATGTTCGTCGTGCTATTGGTCGTAAACAAAAGGATAGACTTGAAGCAGCTATGCCAGAAATCTTAGAGGGTTATTGTAAAATGTCTCCTAAGTCTAGAGAAGTGGCAGAGCAAGAGGCAAAAGAATTCTTGCAGATTATAGAAGATAGCTCGAATTATCAGTTTGGCTTTAATCACTCCACGGGTTATAGTATGATTGGTTATTTATGTGCATATATGAGATACTATTATCCTGAAGAGTTTATAGCGGCATATTTGAATAATGCTAATAATGAGGATGATATTAGATACGGTACAGAATTAGCTAAGGTTAAAAATATTACTATACATCCGATTAAATTTAGACATTCAGGTGCAGAGTATACTGTTGATAAAACCACACGCTCCTTATATAAGGGTTGTAGTAGTGTAAAGTTTATGAATACGGATGTATCCGAGCAGCTTTATTCTATGAAAAACCAACAGTTTAATTCTTTTGTAGACTTGCTTTCGGTTTTCCCTGGTAATAGTCGCCAGAGAGAAATTTTGATAAGACTTAACTATTTCTCAGAGTTTGAAGGCAGTCTTAAACTCATCAAAATTGCAGAACTTTTTGATAAGTACTACGGAAAGAAAATTATCAAAAAGGAAAAATGTGACTTGCCAATAGAAGTTGTTTCTAAGTATGCAGAATCTGAAACTGAAAAGCAATATCGTTTTTCAGAAGAAAAAATGTTAGAAATGTTGAGCGAACTTTGTCAAATGATACCTAATCAAGATTTACCTATAATGGCACAGATATCAGCACAAAAAGAGTATTTAGGATATATTGATATGGTTGACCCCTCACGTACCAACACAGCTGTTGTTATGGATGTCAACACTAAATATAGTACATTTAGAGCACAACTTTATTATATCGGCAATGGTCAAACAACGACATGTAAACTTTCTAAGAAAACATATGAGTCAATGCCGATTGCCGTAGGACAAGTAATTCGTTATAAACTTGAAAAGAAACCAGGATGGAAAAGACTTGAGGATGGTTCTTGGCAAAAGGATTATAGTAAAGAAGATATATGGCTTACATCTTATATATTTGAATAATACATCGCCGTCACACTACGTGGCGGCCATTTTTTTGTTTGTTAATAATTTGTAAACTTTATCGGAAATGGGTTGACAAAATAAGTAAATGATGGTAATATATGGACACAACAAAATGAAAGAGAGGAATAAACGTGTTACATTCATATCAGAAACCACTTAGTGGTAAAACAGTAGGAGTTGTGTTTGGCTCATTTGCACCACTTCATCAAGGACATCTTGACCTTATTATGCAAGCTAAGAAAGAAAATGATGGTGGTTGTATTGTTATTGTTTGTGGTTACAATGGAGATAAAGGAGAACCACTTATGCCACATAGTAAAAGATATAGATATGTGAGAGAATTTTTTGCAGACGATGATCTTGTTGGTGTTTATGCTATTAATGATACTGAAATTGGTGCACTTAAATATCCAGAGGGTTGGGGAGCGTGGATGAACGCATTTAATAAAATTTATCACAAAGCGGTTTATATGTCTTCGGCACCAGGTCTTGTTTGGTATGTTGGAGATGAAAAGTATTATAATGATTTAACTAATATGTGGCATGAAAAAGCTATATTAGTTGACCGCAAAGCTACTAATCCAATTTGTGCCACAATGATTCGTAATAACCCTATTAAACATTGGGATAAGATTACATTTCCTTTTAAAAGAGTATTCAGTACAAATATCCTTATATGCGGTACTGCGTCTGAAGGTAAAACTATAATGACGGCAGACCTTGGAAAGTATTTTAACGCACCATATAGTCATGAATATGCAAGAGATTATATGAAGGAAAGTTGTGTGTCAGAATGGGAACTTGATGGTACTGACTATATGGCATTTCTTGAAGGACAGTACAATCTCAATAAGAAATTAATTAATTCTCCAGCTAATCACGGTATTTTCTTTGCAGACTCTGATTCAATGGTTACACGAATGTATGCAGAGCATTATGCTAAAGATGCCGACTGTGCAATTACTGAAGAAGAATTTAAGAAAGTTGCGGTCTTAGCAGATGAATTAACTAGAAAATGTAAGTGGGATAAGATTTATTTACTTTGTCCTCATGGTGTGTTTGTTGATGACCATGAACGTTATATGGCACACGCTAGCATGGATGAACGAAAAGCATTATTTGAAATTTTATGCAAAAATATTAAAGCATCAGGCAATTGGGATAAGGTAACCATCCTCGATGGTGGTTATTGGAGTAATTTTAAAAAAATTGTAGAAGATGTAAGGGAGATTATTAAAAATGGTAACATGGCTTAAAAATGAATTTTGGACAGGATATAATTGGTTTGAGAGAATTTTTCTATGGGTAATGATAGCGTTACAAATTGTTGTTTATTGTTTTGTACCCGATACTCCGATTGGGATTATATGTGGAATAGCTGGAGTAATTTGTGTAGTACTTACTGCAAAAGGAAAGATATCTTCATATATTTTTAACTTTATTCAGATGATTACATATATGATTATTTGTTGGGATGCCGCATTATATCTTGAATTTGGTGAGCAAGTGTTTTATTTCATAGCTTGTATTTTTGGTGTAATTCTTTGGAAAAAGAATATGATGAAAAACGAAGATGGTAGTGAACAAGTAATTGCTAAAAAGTTTAAGCTTTGGCATTGGGTTGTTACTATTATTATTACTATTGTAAGTACTTTTGTTCTTGGCTACTTTGGAGATAATGTTCTCCGAAGTACACTTTCTTATCTTGATGCTTTAACCGTTGCACTTGCAGTTATAGCTCAATTGCTGATGGTATGGAGATATAGAGAGCAGTGGATAATGTGGATTATTATTAATGTTTCAAGTTTAATAATGTTTATTATTCTCGGTCAGTGGTCTATGGTTGCTATGTATATAGCTTGGACAATTAATGCACTTTACGGCTGGTATAACTGGAGTAAGTTGAGTCATCTTAAGGAGTGCTAAAAATGAATGTTATAAAGAGATTTTTTGGACATCTTAGTACTATACACAAACATCGTGCGATGGTGCGTAAACTTTGTTTTAAGTGCGGGCTATATTGGCAAGGGTTAACACATGATTTATCTAAATATTCACCCACTGAATTTTGGAACGGCGTAAAGTTCTATACTGGCACAAAATCTCCGCATATTGGCGAGAGAGAAAAGTATGGATATAGTAAAGCGTGGCTGCATCACAAGGGGCATAATAAACATCATGCAGAATATTGGCAAGATATTAGACCGAATGGAATAACAGAACCAATTGATATGCCATATAAATATTTAGTTGAAATGATATGTGATAGAGTAGCGGCATCCATGATTTATTTGGGTGATAAATATACAGACGATGCACCATTACAATATTATGAATCTCATAGAGATGAAAATCAATTTCACGAATATACAAGAAGTAAACTACAAAATGCTTTATGTGTTGTTGCAGACTACGGTGTTGATGAAACTTTAAACACCATTAAGAAAACTTTAAAAGGAGAATTAGTATAATTATGATGAAACTTAGTCCTATTATTATATCGTTACTCGATACAGATCTTTATAAATTTAATATGAATATGGTAATGTTTCATAAGCATACCAATCTTAATGGTACATATCTTTTTAAGTGTCGTAATAAAGGGGTTATATTTACTGCTGAAATGGTGAACGAAATCAATGCTCAAATTGATCATCTTTGTTCACTTAGATTTACCGATGAAGAACTTGATTATCTTAATTCAATTCCTTTTATTAAATCTGATTATGTAGAATTTCTTCGTTTATGGCACCCTATTCGTAAGTATGTAACTTGTTATGGCAATCCTGATGGTACTCTTTATATTGAAGTAACTGGGCCTTTATTTAGTGTGATGCAGTTTGAAATTTATTTACTTGAGATTGTTAATGAAGTATATTTTCGTATGCAGTATGATTATCTATCTCTTATGGAATCAGCTAGAGAAAAATTGAAAGATAAAATTAATGGTTTTCAGACTAATAAGTATAACTTTAAATTTGCAGAATTTGGTTGTCGTCGTAGATTAAGCAGAGAATGGCAAGATTATGTGGTTGGAGAACTGCTTAAGACTAGTTTTTGTGTCGGTACATCTAATGTATATCTTGCAATGAAGTATGGATGTAAACCCATTGGTACATATGCTCACGAATATGTTCAGATGTATCAGGGCATTCCTGGTGTTACACTAGCGTACACAAACAAAATGGCAATGGATGAGTGGTTTGAAGAATTTCAAGGTGATAATGGAACTGCTCTTACTGATACTCTTGGTACAGATTTATTCTTAATGGATTTCAATAAGCTGCAGGCCAGCTGTTATAGTGGAGTTAGACACGATAGCGGAGACCCTATTGCTTGGGGTGAAAAGATTATTGCTCATTATGAAAAATTCGGTATTGACCCTAAAACAAAAACATTATTATTTAGCGATAGTTTAGATTTTGATAAAGCACAGAATATTTATAACCATTTTCACGATAGAATTAATGTAAGTTTTGGTATCGGTACTTATTTAAGCAATGATACAAATGTAGATGCACTTAACATTGTAATTAAGTTGCAGTATGTTAATGGACATCCTGTAGCAAAGTTGAGTGATGTTTCAGGTAAAACAATGTGCCAAAACGAAGATTATATTACATATTTGAAAAATGCGGTAGATTATAGATTAAAGGAAGGTATTTAATATGAAAAAGGTACTTATTGTAGTTGACATGCAAAATGATTTTGTATCATTAGCTCTTGGTAGTAAAGAGGCTAAAGCAATTGTTCCTAATGTAGTGGATAAAGTGAAATATTGGCGTTTAGAAGATAAATTGATTTTTACAAAAGATACTCATTATAAAGATTATTTAACTACTCTTGAAGGTAAAATGTTACCCGTAAAACACTGTATAGAAAACACATCGGGCTGGATGATTATACCTGAATTGTTTGATATTGCAGTTAAATCAAAAATAATTAACAAAAAGACTTTTGGATATGAGCATTGGTTTGCTGAATTTGGTACTGCCGACAATATAGAAGAATTTGAGCTTTGCGGCCTTTGTACTGACATTTGCGTAATTTCTAATGCACTCGCTCTACGGATGCTTTATCCCAACCATAAAATCACAGTAGATGCTTCTTGTTGTGCAGGTGTTACCCCTGAGAAACACAAAGCTGCCCTTGAAGTAATGAAATCTTGTCAGATTAATGTGATTGGAGAATAAGATATGATTAAACATATTAAATGTGATATTTTTGAATCTGGTGCAGATATGATTTGTCATCAGGTTAACTGCCAAGGCGTTATGGGTAGTGGTATTGCAAAACAAGTCAGAGAAAAGTATCCTTGGGTTTATGCACACTATAAACAGTTGTGCAGAAATTTTCAGCACAGAAAAGAAGATTTGCTTGGAATGGTGCAAGGGGTTTATATTAACGAAGATACGAAAATTCTCAACTTATATACACAGTTGAATTATGGATATGATGGAAAATGTTACACAAATTATGATGCTCTAAAAAAGGCACTAGAATATATACTAGCTTACTACCATAACAAAACAATTGCCATTCCCTATCTCATGGGTTGTCATCGTGGTGGTGGAGACTGGAATATAGTCTACAAAATGATTGAAGAAATTTTTGCAGATAGTGATTGTGAAGTGTTGATTTGTGAATATAATGGAGGCTAATTATGTTTGACGCAGTAAAAGTAAAAAATGATTGTGTTCAGTGGCTTAGAGATTGGTTTGAGGCGAATGGCAAAGGTTGTAACGCCTGTGTAGGCATATCAGGCGGTAAGGACAGTTCTGTTGTGGCAGCCCTTTGTTGCGAGGCTCTTGGTAAGGATAGAGTAATTGGTGTGTTGATGCCAAATGGTGAACAGTCTGACATTGAGGATTCTATAGAACTTGTTGAACATCTTGGTATTCCTTTTACACAAGTTAATATTTTTGATGGATATAACAGCATTATTAAGAATATTAATAATATGTTTATTCAGCAATCAGATGGTTCTCGTAGAGGTAGTTTTATCAATATTTCTGAACAAACCAAAATAAATCTTCCACCTCGTATTCGTATGGCGACTCTCTATGCTATATCTCAAAGTGTAAACGGCAGAGTTTGCAACACATGTAACCTGTCAGAAGATTATGTAGGTTACAGTACCCGTTGGGGAGATAGTGTGGGAGATTTGGCACCTCTTGCAAATCTTACAAGTGATGAGGTAGTTGCTATTGGAGATGCTTGTGGTCTACCATATGAACTTACACATAAAGTCCCTTCGGATGGTCTCTGTGGTAAAACAGATGAAGACAATTTTGGCTTTACATATGAAGTATTAAATAAATATATTCGTACTGGTGTATGTGAAGACGAGGCTATTAGGGAAAAGATTGATGAAAGACATCAGAAGAATTTATTTAAACTTAAGCCTATACCAACATTTAACCCTAGCTGTGAATAAATTGTAAATAATGGAAAATACTACTTGACATAATTGGAAATATCTGTTATTATATCCACACAACAAAATGATTGTTGGAGATAAACAGATATGTGAGGTGAAAACATGTTTCCTGCTTTAGCAATTTTAATTGCATTGGCACTTTTCTTTATTTGGTTTGCAGGGTCTTTCTTATATAGACCTATCGGCAAAGTATTTAAAAGAATGTATAGAGATGCAAAAGAAACAGTAGAGCAAATAGACGAAGAAGATCGTCCAAAAGAAGAAGAAAATAAGTAATTTAAAAGGAGAAAATTATTATGAAAAAGACAAGTGGATTTATTGGATCAGCGATATTCGCATTTATTCTTATTATTGGTATTATATTGGTTTCAATGTGTAGTGAAAGAATTCCGGCAGGATATGTAGGAGTTGTTTATAACCTGAATGGTGGCATAGAAGATACAACTCTTGGACAGGGTTTTCATTTTGTAGCACCGACAAAGAAGGTAACTACATATTCAATCGGTATTGAACAGTCTTATCTGACAGCGGGAGACATTGGAGACTCTCAGAAAGATGAAAGTTTTAAGATTCCTACATCAGACGGTAAGACGGTAACAGTAGACCTTGAATTTTCTTATCGTTTTGATGCAGAGCATGTATCCAAAACCTTTGTAGAATTTAAAGGACGCTCTGGTGAAGAAATCAAAAACACATTTATCAAACCTAAGATTGTTGCGTGGACACAGGAAGTATCTGCAAATTATCCTGTAACTGATATTTTTGGTGATAAGCGTACAGCAATTAATGCAGAACTTGATGTATATCTTCGTGAAAAGTTTGCACCCTATGGTATCATTATTGACACTGTAAACTTTACAGATATTTCAGTAGATGATGAAACGGCTGCGGCTATTCAGAAGAAAGTAACAGCACAGCAGGAACTTGAACTCGCATCTATCGAAGCTGAAACTGCAAGAATTAATGCTGAAAAGGATAAGGAAGTTGCTATGATTGCTGCTGAAAGAGATAAGGCAGTAGCTGAAGTAGAGGCTGAAAAGATTCGCATTGCAGCTCAGGCAGAGGCGGAAGCTAATAGAGTAATTTCCCAGTCTCTTACTCCCACACTTATAGAACAGCAGAAGATTACTAAATGGGACGGAACACTTCCTCAGATTGTAAGTGATAGTACTATTATAAAGGATTTTGTGTCTTAAAAAAAATAAATAGGCGGTTGAAATATACCGCCTATCTTAAGGAGAATTTGATATGAAGAATAATACATTTAGTGTTTTATTTTGGGGATTTACGATAATAATCGGATATATAATATTGGGATTGAGTCTTCCAATAGTGTTGGCTGTATGTGTTACGGCATGGAGTTTACTTTTATATATACCTATTGTAGCTGCAGGTATGGCATTTTATGGATATCTTGAAGAGATATATGATGAAGATGATGAAGATGATTTTTGGTATCGTTTTGTGGATATAGTTGACTATTGGTTTTAAGGAGAAAAAATGATG
>JAEIGA010004748.1_pt1 | contig 20955 bp, 23 predicted proteins | sample 9270691 | NCBI WGS metagenome assembly JAEIGA01 (sample SAMN17057246, study PRJNA624740) | gut metagenome | biome: biome; isolation source: fecal sample | host: Bos grunniens | place: China: Xizang | collected 2019 | reverse complement strand
CTTAATTTTCGGTGAAAAGGGATTTGAAAATTTTTTGTTTCAAAATTTGCGAAAAATATTTGGAAAAACATTAAATATAAACTCAAAATTTGCAAAAAAACTCAAAAAAACAAATTAAATCTTAAAAATTTATATTTTAGTTTCTGAAGAAGGAGGAAGATATGCCGTTTTTATTTAATACCGACAAAAGCCAGGTACCATTTAAAAATGTTTTTGATCCTGCATTTGATGAAAGACTTGATGAAAAATTTAATCAGGTTTTATTGGCAAGAAGAGTTAAGTTATGGCAGGGAAGCGGAACAGATTATGATGGGATCACAATAAATTTCAATTCTCTGAATATCAACTTGAGTGATTACAGATATTTGATGCTTGTTGGAATATTTTATGATACTGAAATAAATCAAAATGTGTTAGAAGCAACACTCATAATACCGACAAACATTAAATTTTTTGGAGCAATTACTTCTGCCGATCAAGATACTTACGATCCAAGCTTAACAACTATTATGAAATATCAGAGGAATGTTAAATGTGGATACACAAATAATGTGCTCACAATTGATAAATGCACATATACAGCTGCCAAATATAACTCACAAGATGAAATTCAAAGTCAGCGCGGAGGAATAATGAGTGGTAATTTGGTTCCTTATGAAGTGTGGGGGTTTGTATAAATAGGGTTATTGGTTATTCATGAGTAGAAGAGAAGAGCTTGAAAGCATATTATTTCAAAAAAACGGAGATCAGAGAGTTGTGGCGGAGAAACTCCTTGAAGAGGTAATCTTCCTGGAAGAGCAGATGGAAGAGCTTAAGAAGATCTTCGATCGGAAAAGCAAAAACGATTTATCCGGAAAGAGGAAGCTTGCAGCATGGAAACAGTATAAGGAAGCGCTGCAGCAATACAACAGCTCCTTGTGGAATCTCCAAAGGATAACCGGCAACGCAGAAGGATTTGAAGAAGATTCTCCGCTCAGAAAGTGGGCAAAGAGCAGGGAGGAAAAAGATCTTTAATGCTTGTAAAAGAGAAAAAGATTTGGATACCGGATAACAGCTTTCTGCTTAAGTACAGAGAAGAAATCCTTTCCGGAAATATCATCGCCGGCCAGGAGATGATCATGGAGCTTAACAACCTGGAAGAAGATCTGCATCACAATGATGAGTATTTTTATGATACGAGCGCTGCAGAGCTTCGGATGGATTTCATGGAAAATTGCGTTAAGCTCACAAAATCTCCTTACTATGGCCAACCTATGAAACTGATCTTGTTTCAGAAGGCCTTCCTGGAAGCTTTTTATAGTTTCAAAATGGCCAAAGAATCAGAAGATCGCGGAATCATAATAGACAGATTTAAAAAGGCACTATTCCTCATAGCCAGGAAAAACACAAAAAGCGAATTATGCAGCGCTATAGGTTGCAGCGAATTTGTTTGTGGAAATGATGGATCAGATATTGTGTGCTCCAGTAATGATGATAACCAGGCTTCGATTGTCTATGATTCACTTGATACCATGAGGAAGCTCTTTGATCCGAATGATCTGGACACTAAGAGGAATCAGCGATTTATCCTGAACAAGATCACTAACACGAAAATATTTAAGCTTTCAGACCGTACAAGAAACAAGGAAGGAAGAAACATTGATGTTGCTATCTTGGATGAAGCTCATGAGATGGCCAACAATGTGATTGCAAAATCAATAGAGCAGTCGCAGTCACTTAAGGATAATCCGAAGTTTATCATCATCACAACCGAAGGCTTCGTTAATGATGGATATCTTGATCATGAGCTTAAGACTGCCAGGGCGATAATCAAAGGCGAAGATGATTCTATTTCAGCGCAGCGCTATCTCCCTTGGTTATATACTCAGGATTCTGAGCAGGAAGTGTTTCAAAATCCTAAATCATGGTATAAATCTAATCCGGCGCTTGGCATAGTCAAAAAGCAGAGCTACTTGGAAGAGCAGATAGATCTTGCCAAGAAATCAAAAGCAGATAGAATCTTCGTGCTATCGAAGGACTTTAACTTCAAGCAGAATGGAGTTGAATGTTGGTTAAACTCTGAAGATTATATGTACGAATGCGCCTTTGATCCTGAAGAGTTTAGAGGATCTTGGTGCCTTGGCCACGTGGATCTCGCAGAGACTACAGACTTATGTTGTGCGAAGGCACTTTGCATAAAATCTGACAACAACAGAAAATATATATTGACAAGATACTTCATACCGGAATCGAAGCTTGATCCTAAAAACGATGATCACCTTGCAGGCGCAAAGTATAAGGAATGGGCGCAAAAGGGATATATCACAGTATGTGATGGAAATGATATAGATCTTACGCAGGTTGCAGATTGGTTTTATGAGATTTATAAGCAGTACGGTATCAAACTTTATAAATGCGGATATGATCAACGCTTTGCAAAAGATTTCCTGCAAAGAATGGAAGAGTATGGTTGGGCAAAAGCTTCCGGAGAGCTTGAGATGATAAACCAAAATGCAGAAACCTTGAGCAATGCGGTTAATCTTGCAGAAGCGGAATTCAAAGCGCAGAACATTATTTATGATAATAATCCGGTTGATCAGTGGTGCCTGGATAATAGCAGCATACTCATGAACAACAAAAGGCAGGCAATGATCATCAAAACGGATCCTGCAGAAAAGATAGATGGAGCGGTAACGCTTGTTTCTCTGTATGAAATGTGGAGAAGGCATCGCTCGGATATGAAAAAGTTGGAGGAGAATAAGGCGAATGGGCATCTTTGATAACCTTTTTAAAAGGCCGCCAAAAAATAGAAAATTCGCACCTAACCTGGATGGATGGAGCCCAGTATTTACACAATATGGCACAACCATCTATGAATTCGATGTGGTGCAGCAGGCACTTAAGTGTATTGTTGATGAGATGTCAAAGCTTAAGCCTACACATATAAGAGCTCAGAAGGGTATAAACGATCCCACACCTATTGTCGATAATATTCAGGCGGTGCTCAATAATCCAAATCCTTTGATGACAACCGCAGATATGATCGAGAAAACAATGTGGCTCCTTCTCTTAAACTACAATGCTTTTATTGTGCCGATTTATGAGAAGCATGTGGATCCTAAGACCGGAGCAGAAACAAGGACTTATAAGACACTTTATCCGATCAAGCCTACGCAGGTTAATTTCATTGAGGATGCTTCCGGAGAGCTTTATGTGGAATTTTGGTTCCTGAATGGATACCGAACCACGCTTCGTTATGATCAGGTGATACACCTTAAATATAATTACTCAGTTAATGACTACATGGGCGGAGATATTGCAGGACAGCCTAACCACAAAGCAATCCTTCAGACTTTGGATCTTAACAAGAAGCTCCTTGATGGCATTGCAAAGGCAATGAATGCCAGTTATTCAGTTTGCGGCGTGGTGAAGTATAACACGCTCATGGATGATGGAAGAACCGAAGCAGCTCTTAAGGAGCTTGAGCGAAAGCTTGAGAATTCAGAGAGCGGATTTTTACCTATCGACTTAAAAACAGACTTTATCCCACTAGAGCATAAGAGTGAGCTTGTTGGTGAAGAAACGCTCAAATTTGTTGATGAGAAGATCCTCCGCAATTGGGGAGTGCCGATTGCAATATTGAACGGAGATTTCACAAAAACTCAGTTTGAAGCTTTTTATCAGAAAACTCTTGAGCCGATCATCAACAAGATTTCCCAGGAATTCACGAAGAAGATCTTCACTGAGCGCGAGATCGCTTTTGGAAATCAGATCATGTTCTATCCTAAAGAGCTTGTATTCATGACAATGGATCAAACTCTTCAGATGATTGATATCCTGGCACCTACCGGAGCGCTATTTGAGAATGAGAAGAGAGTTGCTCTTGGACTTAGGCCAATGCCCGAGTTAGAAGGAAAGCGCTACATGTCACTTAACTGGGTTGAAGCAGATAAGGCAGCACAATATCAGCTCGGAAAAGTTAATGTTGATGTTGTAGATGAGAATAAAACCGTAACAGAAACTTAAGGGAGGTAAAAGATGAGCTATACAGACCTGGGCGCTCCTCAGAGCAGAAATGAAGTACTCCTCATGAATATGCTAGGCGCAACTTATGAAGTTGAAGAACCTCAGAGCCGAATTGAATACCTGCTCAAAGAGATCCTTGAAAACGGCGGAACCGGTGGTGGAGATGTCACCGGCGTAAAAGGTGCAATCGAAGCAGCATTCAGAAAAGGCAATGTTAATATCACAATTGCGGATATTGTGAATCTTGCCGATGGCCTTGCATACGATGCCGGCACAAAAACATTAAAAGGCACACAATATTATGCAATGCCTACACCTTCAGCAGATTGGCTTGGCAAAACAATTCAATATGTTGGTGAAGATACTGATACTTATAAATCAGGTCATTTTTATAAATGTGTTCAAAAATCAGGAACTTATCAGTGGGAGGAAACTTTAGGAGATGAAGCACTTACCACTGATCAATTAAATGCATTATTAGATTTAATCTAAGGAGGATGAAAAATGAGTAATTTTGTTAGTTATTCAGATGCCCAGGCCATAATCGCTAAGATCGCCGATAAAATCAACAAGCTCGGAGCAGTGACATTTAAAGGAAGCGTTGCTTTTGCAGGCCTTCCGGCAACACCTGACAGTACAATGATCGGATGGATGTATAACATCAACGAAGATTTCACAACTGATGCTCGTTTCGTTGAAGGCGCAGGCAAGAAGTATAAGGCAGGCGAAAATGTTATCATCGATGATCTTTCAACTTATTCAGCAGTTACACCGGTAGGATCAGAGAATCCTTCAACTGAAGGATGGTATGAGCTTGTTGGCGGTAAGTATGTTCCTTCAACAGATACAACTGTTGATGGATCCAAGACATATTATTCTAAGACAGAAATTTACAAATATGACTGCGCAGGTCAGCTTGTAGATATTGATGCAATCCTCGACATTATCTGCCAGGCAGATTTCGATGCAACGCAGGCTTATGCAATCGGCGATGTTGTTAAAAAGGATGAGAAGCTTTATAGATTTAAGGCAGCTCACACAGCGGATGATCCCTGGGATCCCACAGAAGTTGATGAGGTTGATGTTGTTGAGCTCATCAAGGATGCTGAGCCGGAATCACTTACACCGGAGCAGATCGCAGCACTTATTGATCTTCTTGGATAATAGGAGAATACTATGAGTAATTTTGTAAGCAATGATAATGCAACCGCGCTCATGGACGCGATCGGAAAAAAGAAGCTTACTGTAACGGATGTAATGCCATTGGCTGCTTCGGCAGCCAATGAAGGCATCCCTTATCTTTATATTGGCGTAACAACTCAGGATTTTACAAATGGAAGTATTTATGAGAGCCAGGAAGTAACACCTGCAACAGATCCTAAGACTTATGAATGGGTAGAGAAATATCAGTCTAATGTTGATCTCACCTACTATAAGAGAATTTGGGGAGGTACAGAAGCAGGATGGGAAGCTCTTACAGATGAGCAGAAGGCCAACTATGAATATACCTTCTTTGATGATGATGTAGATAACTATCTTACAGTAGTTGATACGGTTGAAGATGGAAATATGCATGCAGTTACTTCAAATGCAGTTGCGGAAGAAGTAGATGCTATTGATGCAGAGACTTCGGATATTGTAAATATCTACGGCTCTAAAAATTTGTTACTGTTTGATATCGAGAATATTAAAGCCGTGAATCCTAGCGGAACATGGAATGGTAATTCTTATACGTATTTAGGGATAACATATACACTTGTGTTAAATGATGATGGCACTTTAGCTTATGTAGAAGCAAATGGCACAGCTAATCCTAATGCTCAAGCACAATTTCACTTTACGAGAGAATCTTTAGGCAAAAAAGTATATATGCCTGAAGGACATATTTTGATGTCAGGATGTCCGAGCGGAGGTTCAGATCCAACATTTAGCCAGGTTTTATATTATGATGGAGTATGGTACATCGATATTGGTTTAAGTAGTGGGAAAGATATCGATATTGCTGATCCAACAAAGGCCGTTGATTTTTATATCAATATAAAGAATGGTACTACCGTAGATCATCAGAGATATTATCCGATGCTTCGCAGATCATCAATAAAAGATGGTTCCTACGTTCCTTATGCTATGACTAATAAAAAGCTCACATTAGATAAAATGAGCTATCAGGATAATGGAATACTTGGAGCGAAAAATCTTTGGGATATCAATTCAGTTCATCCAACTGGAGGAAATGGTGGTGGAAGTGCATCATATAGCAATGGAGTAATAACTGTTAATTGTCCGGCTGTTTTAAATAGTGGTGCATATATCACCGGATCTCAACTTCGCAACAAATTTGCTAATTTGAATGGGCTACCTATTATTATTTCGTTTGATGTAAAAGGTGATAGCTCATTTAATGCTACTGTTGGGCCAGAGGTAGGCGGAACCGCAGAAGCAGTTTCGCTATCTACTTCTTATTTGCATAAAGAATATTTATTTAATGGAGCTGATGATATAAAGACATTGATATTTTATACCCAGGATGCTTCACAAACTCACACAATTACTGTGACAAACTTTATGCTCAGACTTGCGACAGACAATGATTCAACTTATCAGTCTTACGCAATGACAAATAAGCAGCTCACAGATGCATATGGATTAATATCAAGAAGATTTGATGTTATTATTCAAAACGCATTTTCCACTGTAGCTCTTCCGGATGATTGGCAGACTGGATATAGATTCATATATGTTTTAATGAATTATAACAATATGGAATATCTTCTTGCGCCGACAACATTGCCAACAGAATCACTTGCAATTGGAAAAGAATATGCAATATCATACAACGATGGACAAACGACATTAGTTGTCACCTTTATTATTGATTCAAGTAATAATGTTACTGTTATCAGAAAAAAAGATCCAAATACAAAGCTAACCGGAGCATGGTTTTGCCTTATGAGATAAGACCGAAGGAGGAAGTCAATGAGCGTAAAAAAATATGATTCTACAAATAAAATATTAAAGCTTATTGCAGGCGGCACGCTTTGGGCGGATTGTCCACTTGGAACCATAAATGCCTATGGAGGTACAACCGCGCCGGAAGGATGGCTTCTTTGCCAGGGGCAGGCGATCAGCAGGACAGATTATGCAGATCTTTTTGAGGTTATCGGCACATACTTCGGATCCGGTGATGGTAGCACAACATTTAATGTGCCCGATTTGAGAGAGTGTGTTCCGAAAGGTGCAGGACTTACAGGTAAGACAGTTGGTGCTCATATATCAACTAATGGACTTGCCCTTGGTGAGTTTATAGATGATAGATTCCAAGGTCATAATCATAATCCCACTAAAGGCGCCTATGCACCAGGCTCTGGCTCATCTTTAGTGGCAGCCATAACCGGTGGAAACATTACAGATGGTTTACCGCAGTATGTTACTACTGATGGTACTAATGGAATTCCAAGAGATGGCGTCACAACCGAAGTCAAAGCCGTTGGTGTAAATTTCATTATGAAGGCAAAGCAGGCACCTATTCCTGCGGATCTGAAAGCATTCCTGGAATCTGCACTTGATGCAAAAGATATGCTTGTATGGGGCTAAGTTGTTAATTATCTTGCAAAAAGGATAAACTGTTAATGGAAGAGTGGTTTAGATGCCCACATTGCGGCCAAAAGCTTTTCACTTATGATCCGGCCACAGCTCATGTTGATGGGATCAAGATCAAGTGCAAAGGCAGGGATTGCAAAAAGATTGTAAAAGTAAAAATTGAAAAGAAAAGTTGAGCCACTGAGCCTATAACCTTCGAAAGAAGGCTATAGGCTTTTTGTTTTCTTGGAGGGAGATATGCCAAATAAAAAGGAGCTTGAAAGAAGAAGTTATTCTTTTGAGATCAGAGCGGAAGAAACTGAAAACGGAAGGATCATCACCGGAAGGCCTATCGTTTACAACAGCCGCACGGATCTTGGTTGGTTCGATGAGGTGATTGAATCCGGAGCGCTTGATAATACAGATCTTACAGATGTGAGATTCCTGGTTAATCACGATACTTCAAAGATTCCGCTTGCAAGGTCAAGAAGAAACACTCCTAACAGCACTATGCAGCTTTGGACTGATGCAGAAGGCATGGCAATAAGAGTTTCTCTTGACACTGAAAACAATAGTGAAGCCAGGAATCTCTATTCCGCAGTTGAGCGTGGAGATATAACCGGCATGAGTTTTATGTTCGGCATCGATGCAGAGAGATGGGAAGATCTGGAATCCGATCATCCCACAAGGCACATTGAAGCCATAAGCACTGTTGTGGAAGTTTCTGCAGTTACTTTTCCGGCATATGAAGCAACAGAGATTAATGCGCGATCAAAGGAAGCGTTGGAGAATGCTCGGCTTGCGTTGGACAATGCGAAGCGAAGCGCAGAAGATACAAGCTCAGTGGATACCGAGCTAGAGCTATTAAAAGCAAAATTTAACTTTAAGAAAAAATTAGGAGGAAATTGAGAATGAGAAAGAAGATTCTTGAGCAGCGCCTGGCTAGACTTCGCGCAAAGGTTGCGAAGCTTTCAGAGCGCATGAGTGCTTCCACAGATGTTAATGAAGTAAGAAGCATGACAGAAGAGCTTGATGATCTTAACGCTGAGATCAACGAAGCCCAGGCAGAGCTTGATGATATTGCAGAGGAAGAGAGAGCAGCAGAGCAGGCAGCAACAGAAGCAAGAAGCTCTGCACCTGCAACACTTGAAGGCGCTCAGATCCTTGGAAGCTTTGGACAGAGCACTGCAACAGAAGAAAAGAGAGATGAAGATCCCACAGCTTCTCTTGAATACCGCAGAGCTTTCATGCAGTACGTTCAGAAGGGCACACCTATCGAGATGAGAAACGGCGAAGCTATTTCCACAAACGAAACCGGTGCTGCAATTCCAATCACTGTAATGAACGAAGTTATCAATACAGTTAGAAAGCGCTACGGCAATCTTTATAACAAAGTTAGAAAGATGAGCGTTCCTGGCGGAGTAAAGATTCCGATCGGCGCACTTCAGGCTCAGTTTAAGTGGATCAATGAGAGCACTGTTTCTCCTAGACAGAGAACAGACAAGCTTGGCGCTATCGTATTTGAGTACAACACAGCAGAAATCCGTGTAGCTCAGACTTTCCTTAGCTCCATCCTTACACTTTCAGCTTTCGAAGCGGAGCTCACAAGGATCATCGCTATTGCTTATCTTGAAGCAATGGATAAGGGCATTGTGCTCGGTTCCGGTGATGGATGCATGACTGGTATCCTTGTTGATCCTAGAGTAACAAATACAATCACAATGACTGCAACAGATATCAACAACTGGACACAGTGGAGAAAGAAGTTCTTCAGTAAGCTTCCTCTTGGATATCGTGCAGGTGAGTTTATCTTTGCAGCATCAACAGTTGATGCTTATCTTGAGACCATGGCAGATTCTAACAACAATCCTATCTTCCGCCAGGCAACCGGACTTGTTGTAGGCGATGGAGATGCAATGGATCCTGCAGCTAGATTCTTTGGCCGTGAGATCGCTATGGTTGAGCCTGATGTGGTTCCTGATTTTGACGCAGCTTCAGCAGGAGACTGCATCGGAATCTTCTGGCAGCCTAACGAGTACGCTATCAACGAAAACTTCGGCTTCACAATGAGAAGATACTTCGATGAGGAAGCTAATGAGTGGGTTGATAAGGCACTCACAGTTGTTGATGGTAAGGTGCTCAATCCTACCGGATTCTATAAGATCCTCAAGGGTTAATGGAGGTGCTTTATGGGAAACGTTGAAGCTTTAAAGGCATTATATGTTGCCCTGGGCGGAGCCGAAGCAGATGTTGAAAACCTTACGCTCAACGCTGAGGTTATTGCAGCAATTGCTAATCTTGCAGCTGCAAGCGGCGGAGTGCTGCCTGAAGTGACAGATGCAGATGATGGCAAGGTGCTTACCGTTGTTGATGGTAAGTGGCAGGCCGTATAAGGAGTTAAAACATGAGTGAAACAGCAACAGCGCTTCTTCCAAGCGTGAAAATTGCATTAAATATCACCGGATCTTATCAGGATGATACGATCGCGGAATATATCGATGAAGTTGTTGCGTTTCTTAAGGATGCAGGCGTGATCGCTTCCAACATCACGCCTGGGATTGTGGCCAGGGGCGTTTCCGATCTTTGGAATTATGGAGAGAGTGGAGGAAAGTTATCGACTTACTTCATGCAGAGAGCCACACAACTTTCATACAAAAAAATAATAGGAGGATTTAGAGATGATCAATAGAGATCGTGTTGTAAATATCAATGCAATCGACTTGCTTACTCTTTACACAAGAATCTTTGCAATTGCAGGCGTGACAGTAGATGCCATCAATGCAGAGAATCCTGAAGGAGAGTTTGTGGTTGATGCAGATCCTGCAAACGCAGTGATCGCTTCTGAGCCGGTTAAGAGCCTTGATTTCGCAGCAGGTGCCACAGCAGCAGTTGTTTACTTTGCACCTACTTACGATTATGAAGGCTTCAAGGTTGCAGGAGCTGCAGTTGTTACAACCGGAGATGAGGTTGTAAACGATCATGCAAACCTTTATAAGGCTACACTTTCAGGTGGAACCGTAGCAATCGAGAAGGTTGGTCTGTAAGTATGGCAAGAGGAAGGCGCAATTATCGCCCTGCAGAACCTTTTAATGTGGCTATGCGCCTTCTTGTACCTACGACCGTTATGGTAAAGGGTACGCCGAAGGATACATGGCCAGATCCGGAGGAGAGCTTCTTATTTTTCGGAAGTTTTCGAACCTTCGGAGGTACTGAGAGCACGGTCAATGATCTATATACCGTAGTTGATACCGCAACCATCGACACCTGGTATGATCCTCAGTTTAAGGCAAATTGCAGGATTTACTTATGTGATACCGGAGAAACCTATGAGATCATGGCAACTCCGGAGAATATCAACAGAAGGAATCAGCATATGCAGCTAAGAGTTAGAAAAATCGGAGGATAAGGAAGTGGCAGCACGAAAAAGCGCGATCGAAATTGACTTCGGAGTATTCGAAGATCTTGCAGATCAGCTTGAGAAGCTTGGAGCAGATCTCAAGACAACTTTTTCAGAAGTCATGGAAGAAGAAGGCAAGAAGGTTGCGCAGGATACGGTTGAAGCCGTGCAAAATGTCAACTTACCGGCAGGCGGAAGATACTCTTCAAGTGCAAAGGAAACTGCAAACTCGATCATTATGAATCCGAAGGTCGAATGGAGCGGATCGGAAGCTTCCATAGGTTTAGGTTTTGATAAAACGAAGCCTGGAGCAGGAGGATTTCTCATAACCGGCACGCCAAAGATGAGACCGGATTATGCACTGGAGAAGATTTACGGTCAGAAGAAATATGAAAGAGATATGAAAAAGCATATGATCGAAGGTCTGCAGGATCAGATTCATAAAAGGTTAGGACGATTTGAGTGATGGAAGATATTCTTATCGAGCTTTTAAGCTCACTTGGATATCCGGTCTATAGGCAGGGAAGTTTTGATGAAGGAGATAAGTATCCTGACAGCTTCTTTACCTTTTGGAACACAGCCAGTCCGGATCATAGCCACTACGATAATAAAGATTATATGGCAGAGTGGGAATTCGATGTGAATTTCTATTCTACGGATCCGGAGCTTACCTACTCAGTCCTGGCAAGTGCAAGGAATCTTTTAAAGCAGGAAAAGTGGATCGTTCCTTCCAGGGGATATGATGTGTATTCCGATGAGAATACCCATACCGCAAGGGGAATGCAGGCAATATTTCTTGGCAATTAAGCCGGTAAGGCTTTAACAGAGTAAACATTCAATCTTATAAGGGAGGTATAAAGATGCCTAAAATCGTTGAATATCGCGGTATTGAAGGACTTGTTGCAGCAGAAGTTCTCACAGATACCACAGAAGAGATCACTTTTGGCGAAGTTTTTGAGGTTGCAGGTGTTTCCGAGATTTCCAAGGAAACAGATTCAACAAACGAAGCTCACTACTATGATAACGTGGCTGCAGTTGTTATCTCATCAACCGGTGCAGATACAATCACAATCAATGCTTCAGCTATTCCGCTTGATGTTTTGGCTAAGATCACCGGCCAGACATATGATGCAGCAAAGGGAATGTTCGTAGAGCATGAGCGTACACCTAAGAGCTTTGCAATTGGCTACATCACAAAGGATACATCCGGCACTGAGTACTATGTATGGCGCGAGAAGGGAACATTCAATCTTCCTGGACAGACCAACTCAACCGAAAATGATGGAACCGATGCCGCAGGGCAGGAGCTCACCTACACTGGAGTATCTACCATTCACAAATTTGCAGCTATCGGCGATAAGCCTGCAAGATCACTTGTTGTTGATACTTCCGTTAATGATATCGCAAGAGCAGACTTCTTCGGTACAGTTCAAACACCTGATACCATCAATGATGCTCCTATCGTTGTTACCGGAATTACTGTTGCTCCTACAACAGCAACACTTTCACTTGCAGGCGGTGATACACAGCAGCTTACCGCTACACTTCAGCCTGCAGGCGCAACCGGTACAGTTACATGGACATCTTCAGATGATACCATCGCAACTGTATCCGCAACCGGCCTTGTTACTCCGGTTGCAGTTGGTAACGCAGTTATCACAGCAACATGCGAAGGCTTCACAGCAACATGCACAGTTACAGTCGAAGCATAATCTTAGAAATTTCATAATAGTGCAATCCTGGGCGTGGCGCAAAAGCAAAGCGCCCAGGATTTTTAAATTAAAGGAGAATTAACGATGTCAACAAAAAAAGCAAATGAGAAATTTACAATCAATGTTTATGACAAAGAAAGAAACATCATCAAGACAAGCACTGCAGTGGACTGCAATCTGCGCTTCGGATCCGTAAGGAAGATCATGGCGCTGCTTGATATGGATGATATTAACGATACTACGGCGCTCCTTAAGACAATATACGGAGCATGGGATCAGACCACTCAGGTGCTTTCTGAGTGCTTTCCGGATATGCAGGATGAGGATTGGGATAATGTTTATCTCGCTGAGCTTGTGCCGGTAGTAGTAGGCATAGCAAAGGCAAGCATAGCAAAGATCCTGCAGATGCCGTCTGATTCAAAAAACTAGATAGCGGCGCAGATGATGTGCCGCTTGATCAATTACTTTTCACTATTGAGTATTCACTGACCAAGGAATTTCCGGCGCTATCACCTTTTGAGATTGAGGATGAGAGCTTCTTCAGGGTAATAGATCTCTTCTCGGATACCAGGAGAGTGCAGATCACTGAAAAGGAGCAGTCAGATCCTAACCGAGTGATCAGAAGGCCTGCCGGAGATAATTGGTTTTAATGTGTAAACAGTGTGTAAAGCCTACACACTATTTACACACTTATGAGGGTGTAATATGCCAAGCACAGATTCAACCGTAAGGATTAAAGCGGATATATCAAAACTCAAGTCAGAGATGCAGGCCGCCGCAAGGCAGGTAAGGCTTGTTAATTCTGAGTTCAAAGCTGCTACGGCAGGAATGGACGATTGGACTAAGTCTGAAGAAGGCTTAACAGCCAAGATCAAGCAGTTAAATGGAACACTTGATGCTCAGAGGAAAAAGCTTGATCTTCTTAATGATGAGTATAAGAAAACGGTTGATCTCTACGGAGAGAATTCAGCAGCTGCAGACAAGGTCAGGATAAGCATAAACAACCAGGAAGCAGCCATCTCCAAGACAGAAAAAGAGCTGCAAAACTATAACAAGCAGCTTGAGGAGCTTCCAAGGACACTTGATGAGACCGGAGATGCAGCAGAAAAGGCCGCAGATGGGTTCACGGTTATCAAGGGAGCACTTGCGGATCTTGTTGCGGATGGTGTAAGGAATGCCATCTCAGCACTTAAGGATCTTGCCAAGGAAGCACTTCAGGTAGGCGTGGATTTTGAGAGTGGAATGTCAAAGGTTGGAGCTATCTCAGGAGCTTCAGCAGAAGAGATGCAGGCGCTTACTGACAAAGCAAAGGAGATGGGGGAGACAAGCGTTTTCTCCGCAACTCAGGCAAGTGAAGCTTTCCAATATATGGCTATGGCCGGATGGAAAACTGAGGATATGCTTGAAGGCATCGAAGGCATTATGAATCTTGCCGCCGCTTCCGGATCAGATCTGGCTACAACCTCAGATATCGTTACTGATGCCTTAACGGCTATGGGATACGGTGCAAAGGATGCAGGCCGCCTTGCAGATGTAATGGCAGCCGCTTCCTCCAATGCAAATACCAATGTTGAGCTCATGGGCTCCACCTTCCAATATGTAGCTCCGCTTATCGGAGCTCTTGGCATGAGCATGGAAGATACTGCAGTTGCAATCGGTCTTATGGCCAATGCCGGCATAAAGGGAGATAAGGCAGGAACCGCGCTGAGATCCACGCTCAACAGACTTTCAGCTCCTCCGAAGGAATGTGCAGAAGAGATGGAGAAGCTAAACCTATCTCTTACGGATTCCGATGGAAAAATGAAGTCGCTCCAGGAAGTGATGATAGATCTTAGAGGTGCATTCTCTAATCTATCAGAAACCGAGCAGACAGCAGCCGCAAAGCATATCGCAGGCGCGGAAGCTATGTCCGGACTTCTTGCGATCGTAAACTCTTCAGATCAGGATTTCCAAAAGCTTACGCTTGCAGTCAATGATTCAGCAGGCGCTGCGAAGAACATGGCCGACACTATGAATGATAATGTTGGCGGTCAGCTTACCCTTCTTAAGTCAAAGATCGAAGGCATCATGATCAAGCTCTTTGAGCGTGCATCCGGATCCATGAAGAAGGGAATCGAAACTGTTGGAGAAGCCCTGGATAAAGTCAACTGGGATAAGGTCGGAGATCAGATCGGAAAATTTGCCACGAAAGCAGCAGATTTCTTTGCCTATGTAGTTTCTAACAGTCCGAGGATCATATCAACGCTTAAGGCGATAGGCACTGCTTTTGCGGTTATATTTGTTTCTCAGAAGATAAGTACAACCGCAACTGCTTTTTCAACTCTTATCTCTGTTATGTCAACAGCAGGAGGTGCTTCAAAGGCACTCAGCGCTGCCATGGGAGCCCTTGGCTTATCCATGAACATGATTCCGGTGCTTGCACTTGTATCCGGATTAACAGCTTTAGCGATCGCTGCCAAAAAGGGAAATGAGGAGATGGAAGCGCAGGCGCAGGCTGCTTATGGACTTACAGAGAAGCAGAATGAGCTAATCGATTCCGTACATAATGCCAATAGTGCGCTTAGAGATGCCAATGCCGCAAGAAAAGAGGAAGGAGAAGCAATCGATTCTAACTTCCAGGCATTGGAAAACATGAAAAATTCCTATAACGATCTTATAGATGAGAACGGACATGTCAAGTCAGGATCTGAAGAGCTTGCACAAACGCTTCTCGGAAACCTTGCAGATGGCCTTGGCGTTACTATTGAAAACCTTAGAGAGAATATAGATCTTAATGGACAGCTTTCAAGTTCAATAGATGAGCTTATCGAGAAGAAGAAGCAGGAAGCAAAGATTGCGGCCTACGAAGATGATTACAATCAGGCGCTAAAAGATGAATATGAAAACTGGAAAAGGCTTACTACTGCCAAAAATGATTATAGTGCCAAACAGAAGGAAGTAAACGATCTCCAGGAAAAATACAACAAGGCAGCAGAGGAAGCTCAGAAGCCTACAATGAACGGTTTTACCGGCGCGGAAAGAATGCGCGAGTTGAACCAAACAAAAAAAGAGCTTGATGCTGCAAAAGAAGCTCTTGAGCAACTTGGTACAACAGTTGAAGAATCTTCTCAAAACTGGGCAACAGCTCAGAGCACCATTGAAAACTATGATAAGGCAGTTGCAGCAGCAAGAGAGAACAATGTTGAAGCTACTCAGTCAGCTCTTGATAAGCTTCAGAACGGCATTGTCAACTATGGCACGGCCACAAAGGAGCAGCTTGAGCAGCAGGTTATCGCAACAAGGCAGAACCTTGACGAAGTAAGGAAGGCATATGCCGAAGGCGTTGTTGATGAGAATTTTGTCAACAGTCAGGAAGCAGCTCTTAATGCAGCTATAGAAGAATTAAATAAGTTTGGGCAGCAGGCAGGAGAAAAGAGCTCACAAGCAGCAGATAATATCAAGGGCGGCCTGGGTGATGGCTTATCAGAGCTTCAGGGTACAGTTGAGGAAATGGCAGGAAATGCCTATAACGCTCTTGACGTTGGCCTTGGAGACTGGGGGAAGATTGCAGAGGAAAAGACCGGAGATTATCTCGGAATCTTAGAAGGAAAGACCGGTGAAGCAAAAACAGCCGGTGAAAATATCACTTCCGCAACTGCAGAAGGTGCAAAATCGAAGGCTTCTGACATGGAAAATCCTGCGGAAGAAGCGGTTAAGACATATACAAACAAGATCCAGTCTCTTGATGATGTGCTTGCAAACGGCGGAAGGTATATGCCTAAAACTGCAGCAAGTGCAGCAGAATCAAGTGCGAGTGAAGCGGAAAAGCCTGGCACTACATTTACAACAACCTATTCAGAAGCAATAAAGGCAAATAGCGGTAAGGCAGAATCCGCTGCAAAAGAGGTTGCTTCAAAGGCAGCAGGCGGCCTTGACAGTGCAAAGGGAGAAGCGGAGACATCCGGCGGAAACTTTGCCCAGGGCTTCATAAACGGAATCGGAAACCTCTTTTCAGCTGCATTTGAAAAAGCAAAGGAGCTTGCGTCTCATGCCGTAAGTGGACTTAAGGAAGGGCAGAAGGAAGGATCTCCTTCAAAGCTTACATATGCGAGCGGAGAGTTTTTCGTTCAGGGTTATGTAAACGCTATAGGCTACGGAGCAAAGAAGGCTTCAAAAGCCGCTGCAAAGCTTGGCCTTGATGCAGTCGATTCCTTAAGGAAGGCTCAGAAGGAAGCTTCTCCATCAAAGCTCACTTATGAATCCGGCAAGAATTTTACTCAAGGGTTCATTAACGGAATAGTAGCGCAGGAATCAAAGCTTATAGCCACTGTTAAAGGCCTTGTCAATAAAACACTTGCAGAGCTCTTAAAGCTCAATAACTTTAACTTCTCGGAAGTTACTGCCGATGCAAGCTCTACATTCTCAAGCGGATTCGAAAAGCAGCTTGATTATATGATAAACCGGATCACTTATCAGAATTCTCAGCAGCTTAAGGATTTTGATAATACGGTGAAGGCTCTGCAGGATGCCGCAGATGATGAGATTGCAGCGGCTACGGCCAAGAGCGAGAAGAAGCAGAAGAATATTCAGAAGAAGATCGATAAGAATGCTGAAAAAGAGCAGAACGCTTCCACAAAGAAGAAGGCAAAAAAGCTCAAGAAACAGCTTGAAAATGCCAAGAAGCAGCTTGATAAGGCCACAGATAAGATAAACGATGCTTACGACAAGCAGATCGAAGAGCAGAAGAAGATGAAGGAATCCTACCAGGAAGCATCTTCTGCTATGATCAAGGAATTTACTCAGGCAATGCAGGAGTATCAGACAGCAGCTCAAAAGCTTATCGATGATACCATGAACAAGATTGCCGATGATTATCAGAGCCAGTACGATGCTCTGATAAGTAAGCAGGATAACCTTATCCAAAAGCTCAAGAGCGCAGGATCCTTGTTTGATCTATCAAACGCTAATGTCATGACAATAAACGACATTGAAGCCCAGACAGCGGCCATCAAGCAGTATGCTTCAAAGCTCAAGACAATCAAGGAAAGAGTTTCCGGAGAGCTTTTTGATCAGATAGCTTCCTACGATATGAAGGAAGGAGAAGCTTTCATTGATCGCCTTCTTTCCATGACAGATCAGGAGCTTAAGGCTTATTCCGATGCTTACGATGAGAAGATGAGAGTATCCGAAGATCTTTCTAAGGATATATACAAGACTGATTTTGATAAGGTTGCGGCAAATTATAAGGATGCTATGTCAAAGGCCTTTGCAGCACTTCCTGGTCAGCTTGAAGCTCTTGGATGGCAGAGCATGAAGGGATTCCTTGCAGGCCTTACAGAAAACACAGATTACATGGAAGCATCCGTTAAGACATTTATAGCCGGCATGGTTGATACCTTCAAAAAACAGCTCGGAATTCAGAGCCCTTCTAAGGTAACGATGGCTCTTGGAGAACTTACCGGTGAAGGTTTTGCCGATGGTCTTAAGGATATGGTCAAGACCGTGCAGAAGGCCGCAAAAGAGATCACTGATACCGTTAAAGGATCCTTTGATCTTGAGGAGATAAGCAAGGCCAAGGCACTTATAAGCACGGCTTCAGGCTACAATTCGGCAGCAGGCGGCCAATATGTAGGAGATAGGACGCAGGTTATCAACTTTAACCAGGTCAATAATTCTCCTAAAGCTCTTGATAGGCTTACGATCTATCGACAGACTAACAACCTTATATTCCATGCAAAGGTAGGACTTAGCAATGTTTGAGATGATCTTCGAAAATAAGCAAGGCCTTCAGCTTAAGTTTGGTGAAGGCACACCATATACGATTTTTGAGTTTAGTGGCCTTAATCCGCCAAAAGCAACGATCAATCTTAACGAATCGCCGCTTATTGACGGAGCCACTTATAACTCATCAAAAGCGCAGGTCAGGAGTATGAATATCGCTTTTGCGATCGAGTACGACGCAGAAGCTTCAAGACTTAATGTGTATAAGATCATTCAGCCAAAGAAGCCGATAAGGATGTATTTTAAGTCGGATCTCCTTGATGTTTTTATCGATGGCTATGTTGAATCAGTGGATCCTACCTGGTGGGCAAAGAAGCAGGCGATAACTTTGTCTATCCTTTGCCTTTTTCCATATTTTAAGAGCGCCCAGGAAATCATAAATGAGCTTAAGTCAACGATACCGGAGTTTCACTTTGCTTTTGCATCCACAAGCGAAAGAGAGCTTCATTTTGGAGTTATCGAGAGCCTTGCGAGCATAAGGATTGAGAATAGTGGAGCGGTTGAAGCCGGATTAACCTTTGAGATCTACTCAAAACAATCGGTTAATACGATCACAATCGCAAATGCTGAAACCAATGAATTCATGACGCTAGACATGGCAACCGAGCCTGGAGATCTCATCACCATAACAACCGGTCAGGGAGAAAAGAGCATTGATCTTCTGAGAAACGGTATGCACACCAACATATTTAATGATCTGGGCAAGAATTCTACGTGGCTTATGCTTCCTCCAGGAGGAGCGGTTTTCACCTATGGAGTTGAAGTCGGACTTGCCACGGATCTTGAGATCACCATCAAGCACTATGATCTCTTTGAAGGAGTATAAATGGCAAAAGAAAACATGCTTCCGTATATATACGATAAGAATTTCAATCGTATTGCGGAGATAGATGATTTTATATCTTTCATATGGACGCAGCGTTATTATTCGCCTGGGGATTTTGAGCTTTGCGCTCCGATATCTAAGCTTAAATACTTCATGATCGGAAATTATGTGTTCAGAAGAGGAGATGATTTCGGAGGAATTATCGAGAAAATCTCGATAAAAAGGACTGAAGATCAGCAGGAGATGATAATCGCAAGTGGAAGGAGCCTTGTTTCGATACTTGGCAGAAGAATTATATCAACTCAGCAGATGCTTGACAGTGCGGTTCCTGAAGGCATTGAGCTCCTTATTGAGGATAACATCATGAATCCTGAGCTTGCGGCAAGGAAGATCTCAAATGTCACTTTCACAAATCACTCGCATGTAGCTTCATGGATAGAAGCTCAGTACCTTGGAGAAAACCTTCTTGAAGTTGTCTGCGACCTATGTGAATCAAACCATATAGGAATAAAGTGCTCACTGGATCAGAATAATAATTTTGCCTTCGCTTTATACGATGGAGTAAACCGCTCCTATGAGCAGGATATGAATCCTTATGTGGTTTTTAGTGACAAATACGATAATCTGTACACTTCCGAATATGATGAGGACTGCTCAGAGCTTGCGACAGACATATGCGTGGGCGGCGAAGTAATAAGCAATGAAAGAGTGCTTGTATGGAGCGCAAAGGATTCTCAGAGCGGCATCGATAGATTTGAGAAGTACCTGGATGCATCGAACACTATACAGAATGAGCAGATCATCTCTTTAGAAACATATAAAAGTCAGCTTCAAGGCCTTGGCCTTGTAGAAGTTACGGATTACACAACAGCATTTTCCGGAGAAGTGGATTTCACAAGGATAATGCAGGGAAATGCCGTAAATGTTGGGGATATATGCACTATTCAGAATACAGAGTGGGGCATGTATATAAATGCGAGAGTAGTTGAGATCATCGAGAGTGTTGGTGAAGATGGAGCGTACACCATAATACCAACCTTCGGATCTTGATAGGAGGTAAAAATGGCAATAAAAGGACTGTTTTTCGATGCCGTAAAAGAAGGCGATGTTTACGATCGCACCTACGATTCAGCGGATTTTAGCTCGTGGCTAGATAAGATCGTAGGCGATGGAGTATTTCCAAATCCTTCCACAAGCTTCCAGGTAAGCGCGGATTCAGGTATGAATCTCATCATCGGCGCAGGTCAGGGATGGATACGCGGCCACAAGATGATATCCACGGCAGATTATCCGATTCAGATTGATGCTGCAAGCGCGCTTCTTGATCGCTATGATAGGGTGGTTTTTTATTGTGACTGGACACTAAGAGAGATGGGGTTTGCGGTTCTCACCGGCACACCTGCAGCAACTCCAACGGCTCCTCCGCTCACAAGGGATGGATCAAGATACGAGATGTCACTTGCGATAATCAGCGTGCCAAAGCAGACAACTACCATTACCAATGCACTCATCACAGATACAAGAGCGGATTCCGATGAGTGTGGATGGGTTGCAGGAGTGATTCAGCAGGTGGATACCACAACGCTTTTTCAGCAGTGGCAGACAGCTTACGGCGATTACTTCAGGCAGATAGTCAGCGAAGTTAATGATTTCGTTCAGACACTTACTCAGGAGCT
>JAEIGA010004747.1_pt1 | contig 20956 bp, 17 predicted proteins | sample 9270691 | NCBI WGS metagenome assembly JAEIGA01 (sample SAMN17057246, study PRJNA624740) | gut metagenome | biome: biome; isolation source: fecal sample | host: Bos grunniens | place: China: Xizang | collected 2019 | reverse complement strand
GCTTGGCAATCTGGCCTTTCTTGCCCGGGCTATTTGGATCAGTTTTCATGATTACATGCTTTGTTGAGTATCATCGAACCGCATCGGTCCACAGAAATTGACCCGCCCCCGGCCGGGTGTGTTCTATATATGGTATACCGCCTCCGTTCACCAGAGCTAATGAACAGCTAATGAACACTACCTCTTTTTCCTTGATTCCTGGCACGAAACTGGTACACTGGAAAATGAAACTATGAAACAAATCATTTTCTCCACAGTAGCACTCCTGGCCTGCGGTATTTCAGCACCGGCCGCAGAAGTCTGGGCTCCCGGGGTTTCCGCAAAGGATGGATGGTATGACTACCAGAAAACAGGCACCGACGACGCGGGGCTGTGCTGGGCTATGACAGCCAGCAATGTCATAGCCTGGTGGCAGAAGCACAATCAATCCAGCATCACTTCCTCTGTACCCCAGGGTGATGAGATTCCCGATTACTTCCGTCTGGTCTTCGACGATGGCGGAGGCAAGGCTGGCTATGCCTACAAATGGTGGGTTACCGGCGAATGGGAAGCTCCGAATTCGGATGGGTGGGCCTATTTCGACAAGGGAGTGGCTAATGATAATCCGGACCTCGTCCAGGGCGGATTCCTCAAGAATGTATATGATACCACAGCCTATCCCATTGATATTATCTCCTGGGATAAGGTTGCTTCCGGAACCTATAACCCGTACGATTATAGTAAAACCATCGTCACGGCTCTGCAGAACGGCTATGCCCTCACCATTTCCACAGAAATGGGAAGCAATGCCCCGACGGGACACGCCTACACGCTCTGGGGTGTTACATACGATATAACAGCAAACGGCTACGAGCTCACGTCCCTCTGGCTCACCAATTCAGATGACATTGACGGAGACCGGGGGCTGTACCAGGTGAAAGCCAAGTGCATGTATTCAGACAAGGATGGAGGCACAGGCAGCGTCATTTTCTATGAGCCCAATGCAGACATAGGAAGAACCCTGATGGAGGTTTCCGGCCTTCGCACCGCACCTCATTCTGTCCCCGAGCCTGCATCGGCAACGCTTTCCCTGCTGGCGCTGGCGGGTCTGGCTTGCCGACGCCGCCGTTGAAGCCCGATACGAGCATTTCACGCACTAAAACCGAAACGGCGTATCCACCTGGATACGCCGTTTTCTGCACCTACTCCACCTCATCCGGCGTAATCGGCTTCTTATCCAGCGCCCGCCAGGCCCAGGCAATGTAGGCCAGGACAAAGGGAATGAGGAAGGAAACCACAGTCATTGTCTTGAGGGTGAACAGACTCGAGGAGCTGTTCGCAATGGTGAGCGAGCTCTGCTCATCGACCACAGAGGGATAATAGGCCGTGTTGTTCCACCCGGCGCAGAGCAGCAGTGCCAGCACCACCAGCACACTGCCCGGACCGGCCAGCCAGAATGCCTTGCGCCAGCCGCGCAGCCCCAGCACCAGCCCTGCCAGCACGAGCACCACGCCCACCAGCAGCACGGCGGCGACACCCGGCATATCGAAGAGATTATTCAGGTACTTGTGCTGCACCGGGTACACGACACCATCCAGCATGTAGCCCATGCCGGTGGAGGTGAGCCAGTAACCCAGCCAGGTGAGGAAGAAGAGGAGGAAGAACGCACCCTCCATCCAGAGACGGCGGCGGCAGGTCTCGCGCAATCCGGCATCTGCCATGCAGCCCAGGAAATACAGGCAGGCCAGCAGGCGGGTGAGCAGGAAAACACTCAGCCCCAGCAGCAGGTTCTGCGGCACAAAAGCTGCCTCCAGACCGTGCAGCGGGTTCGTCCAGCGCGAAATAACCGGCATGGCGGGATTCGTGACGGCAATTTTATCGACCACGAATTCAGCACCAGTGAAGAATGTGCCCACCGCCGTGCCGATGAGCAGAGGACCGAGCACACCATTGAGGAAAAGGAAGACGCGATAGGTGTTCATGCCGAGCAGATTGCTGCGTTTCAGCTGAAATTCATACGAAACAGCCTGCAGCACAAAGCAGAGCAGAATGAGCATCCACACCCAGTAGGCACCGCCAAAACTCGTGCTGTAAAACAGCGGGAAAGAAGCAAAGAATGCCCCGCCAAAAGTAACCAGGGTGGTGAAGGTCAGTTCCCATTTGCGCCCCGTGGCAAGCAGGAGCATACGGCGGTGTTCCTCGGTTCTGCCGAGCGTCCAGATGAGTGATTGCCCACCCTGCACAAACATGAGGAAGACGAGCAGCGCCCCCAGCAGGGATACCAGGAACCACCAGTAGTGTTGAAGTAAGGAAATATCGTTCATGGTCAGGCAGCGGTGTTATCAGTTTCTGGTCCGGCGGCAAGGGCGCGTGCCATGATGCTCACTTCTGCCACCAGCAGCAGCGTGAAAAGCCCCAGGAAAATAAAGAAGGTGGTCTGCACCGCCCCTGCATCCAGGCGCGAGATAGCCGCCACATTGGGCAGCAGTCCCTGAATAGCCCATGGCTGGCGACCTACCTCAGCCACCACCCAGCCTGCCTGGCTTGCCAGCCATGCCAGCGGTGTGGTGAGCAGAATGGCCAGCATCGCCCATTTCCAGTGCATGATGTATCTGCCAAACAGAAGCAGCCCGGCAAAGAGCGCCAGGAAATACCCGCCCAATATCACCATGATACGGAAGCTGTAAAAGGTCAGCGGCACATTGGGCACTAAATCCGCAGGAGATTTCAGATACCCATAGCCAAAGTAATCAAAATGAGCACGCAAGGTTTCCAGCGCAGCCCTCTTTTCTGCGGCATCCAGAGTCGTGCGATAGGTTGCCAGTGCAGCAATAGCGGTACGCCCGCGCTGCATTTTCTCCTCGGCAGAGAGCGCCACCCCGCCCTCCGGCAGCGGATAGCCGCCTTCCAGCAGATTGCGGATGCCGGGTACGTAGCCATCCCACTCGTGCGTAGCCAGGAATGAAAGCGCACCGGGCATTTCCACATGAAAGAGGAAGCGGTCCTGCTCCGCCGGGGCAGACCAGTCCACCCCAGGAGTGAGAACACCGCCCAGCACCAGGCCCTGACTGGTGCCGCCCTCGTAAAGCCCCTCGGCTGCGGCCAGCTTCATGGGCTGGTGCAGCGCAATATCGCGACCGCTCTGGTGGCCGGTATGCGCGGTAAGCAGCGCCGCCACCAGACCAAACCAGCAGGCTACGCGGATGCTGGCCTTTGCAAAATCGGTATGGCGGCCACGCAGCAGATACCAGCAACTCACACCCACCACAAACATAGCCCCCAGCACCCAGGAGGAAGTGACCGTGTGGCAGAACTTCACCACCGCCACCGGGGAAAGCGCCACGGCGGCAAAATCCACCATTTCGTTGCGCACGGTATCGGGGTTGAATTCCATGCCCACGGGGTACTGCATCCAGGCATTGGCAACCAGAATCCACCAGGCAGAAAGCGTAGCGCCGATAATGGTGAGCCAGGTAGAGGCAAGGTGGGCGCCTTTGCTCACCTTGTTCCAGCCAAAATACATGATGGCGATGAAGGTCGATTCCATGAAGAAGGCAACAATGCCTTCAATGGCAAGCGGAGCGCCGAATATATCGCCCACAAACCAGCTGTAATTGCTCCAGTTGGTACCAAACTCGAATTCCAGAATGATACCCGTCGCCACGCCCATGGCAAAGTTGATGCCAAAGAGCTTCATCCAGAAGCGCGCGGTCTGCTTCCAGAACTCGCGGCCGGTGCGCACATAAAGAGTCTCCATAACCGCCATTATCACCCCAAGCCCCAGGGTGAGCGGCACAAATATCCAATGGTACATGGCAGTGAGCGCAAATTGCGCACGAGACCAATCCACAAGCGTTGGGTCAATGGCATCCATATTATATTCTTATCTTTCAGTTGAAACGCGCTTTGTCAGTTCCGACGACACCGTCTGCGCCTTCTCCCGCTCTGTTCCCTGCAGATATGAGGGGAAGAAAAAGACTTTGAGCACCGCAAACATGATGAGAAGTTTCAGCAGAATAATGCACCACAGCGTGCGACCCAGCGTCATGCTGCGGAAGCCCTCTATGTAGAACTGCGCGATTCTTCTCAGAAACATGGCTGCATTATAACCAGAACCAGGACGTGAAAGCAAGCAGATAGAAACTCTCGTGTCACAAAAACGGCACAAGCAAATGGTAACCGATTATTATTCCGAAGGAAACCCCATCAAATGGCGCTTTTCGGTTTCTGCAGGCAAACGCCCTGTCCCGACGCAGCTTCAGAGGAGACGGAGGTGAGCGAATTTTTGAACCCGACCGTGCGCCAGAGCAGAACCCCGGGGCAATCGTGCTTTATGTCATGCAAAACGGAGCAGATTTTCCCATGTATTCCAGATTCAAAATTCCTTGATTACATGCCCATGTTATGCTAAAAATAAACGCACATGGAAAAAACACTTTTTCAAAAGATAGCGGACAAGGAGATTCCCGCCGCCATCGTGTACGAAGATGAGCTCTGCGTGGCATTCCGCGACATTGCACCGGCAGCACCGGTACATGTGCTGCTCATCCCGCGCAAACCGATTCCGAGCATTGCCGCAGCCACAGCAGAAGACGCAGCCCTGCTGGCGCACCTCATGCTGAAGGTGGGCGAGATAGCGCGTGCCGAGGGTATTGCTGAGGGCGGATTCCGCACCGTGCTCAACACCGGCGATGATGGCGGCCAGACCGTGCCCCACCTGCATATTCACATCATCGGCGGGCGCTCGCTGCAGTGGCCTCCCGGTTAGTCGGTGATTCTCCAGATTAACAAAAGCTCGCGTCTCTATTCCACCTGCGGTTATGCCCGCACGCAGCACCACCGCCCTGCGCAGTTTCGAATGGGTGAATCCCCACACGCTTGAAATCGAACTGCCCACCACCCGGCTCCGGCTCAGTTTCCTGGAACCGGGCGTTGTCCGCTGCCGCTATGTCACCCAGGCCGTTTTTGAAAACGTGCCCAGCTACGGCATTGCGGCAGAATACTCCGCGACGCAGCCGGAGCTCGAGCACGAAGACACGCCGGGCTACATCGGGCTGCTCAGCGAGCGGCTGGAGGTGCGCGTGCGCCGGCTCGACGGCGGGTTGGAGTTCTACGACCGCAGCAGCGGCGTTCTCCTCAGCGCCGATGCCGAGGGCATGGGGCACCGCCGCTCCGACAAGACGGGCGACGACCTCGTGTGGGTACTCAAACACATGCCCGAGCAGGCCCATTTCTATGGTCTGGGCGATAAGCCCTGCGCGCTGAACCTGCGCGGCAGGCGTCTTGATATGTGGGGGGCAGACCACTATAAATTCACCCCGGAAAGTGACCCGCTCTACAAGAGCATCCCCTTCTTCCTCTGCCTGAACCGCGGCACACAGTACGGCATCTATTTCGATAACACCATGCGCTCGTACTTCGACTTCGGACGCGAGCGCGAAGACCGCCTCCTGTTCGGCGCGGATGGCGGGCAAATGGATTACTACTTCATAGCCGGGGCAGACGCGCTCGACACCGTTGCCACATACACCCGCCTGACCGGGCTGCCACCCATGCCGCCGCTCTGGGCGCTGGGCTACCACCAGAGCAAGTGGAGCTATTACCCCGAAAGCGCTGTCAATTCCCTGGCACACCAGTTCCGAAAACGCAAAATCCCCTGCGATGCCATCCACCTCGACATTCACCACATGGAGGGGTTCCAATCCCTCACATGGAGCCGGGAACACTTCCCAGACCCCGCCGGCATGGTGCAGCGCCTGGGGAATGACGGCTTCAAGGTGGTCACCATTGCCGACCCCGGTATCAAAATCAACCCCGACAACTTTGTATGGCGCAGCGGTTTTGAACGCAACGTGTTCTGCCGCAGGCACGACGGCGCCCTGCTGGAGGGCGATGTGTGGCCCGGGCTCTGCACCTTCCCGGATTTCACCTCGCCTGATACGCGCAACTGGTGGGCAGGCCTTTTCAAGAAACAAGTGGCGGATATCGGCGTGCGCGGCATCTGGGTAGACATGAACGAACCCGCACTCTTCCCGGACCGCACCTTCCCGGATGACACCCGCCACGCCTTCGACGGGTTCTCCTGCTCGCACCTCAAAGCACACAATGTGTACGGCCAATGCATGGCCCGCGCCACGCGCAAGGGCATGCTCATGCACGCACCGGACCGCCGCCCGTTTGTACTCTCGCGCGCGGGCTTTGCGGGGCTGCAGCGCTACGCCGCCACCTGGACCGGCGATAACTCCTCCGACTGGGAAAACCTCAAGATGGCCAACCTCATGGTGCAGCGCCTCAGCACAAGCGGGGTCTCCTTCTGCGGTGCAGACACCGGCGGCTTCCTGGGGCACCCCACGCCCGAACTCTTCTGCAGGTGGATGCAGATGGCAGCGTTCCACACCTTCTTCCGCAACCACTCCAACGGCGAATACGGCGGGCAGGAACCCTGGTGTTTCGGGCCTCTGGTAGAGCAGCACGTGCGGCTCGCCATCATGGAGCGCTACCGGCTGCTCCCCTACATCTACACCCAGTTCCACCGCTACCACGCACAGGGGCTGCCCATCATCCGCTCCCTCGCCCTCATGTACCCCGAAAACCCGGACATGTACTGGCGCAGCAGTGAATTCTTCCTCGGCGATTCCCTCTACATCGTTCCCGTACACCACCCCGGCGAAAGCGGGCGCTTCCTCTACATGCCCACCGGCGTCTGGTACTCACTCTGGAATGACACCCCCGCCCCCGCCGAAGGAGAGGAAGTCTGGGTCTCAACCCCGCTGAGCCGCATACCCGTCTTCGTGCGCGGCGGCCACCTCATCCCCCGCTGGCCCGTGCAGCAGTATGTCGGCCAGATTAAGCACCCCCACATCACCTACGACCTCTGGTGGGCCCCGGATTGCGAAGCCACATCCTGCCACTACGAAGACGCAGGCGACGGGCAGGCACACCGCATCGGCATGTACCGTCTCCACCGCTTCCGCTATGCGGCCACCCGCCGCAGCATCACGATCGTTCGCGAGGGCGAAGGCAAGCTCGACCCCACCGGAGACACCGCCACCCTGGCCCTGCATGCCCTGCCGCACGGCGCGCAACCCAGCGTTGTAGCAGATGGCGCAGTCTGCCCCGGCAGCTTCGACGAGCACCACATCTACCGCGCGGAAATCCCCATGTACTCGAACCGAGTCCAGATTGAATTATGAAGCAGGACACCCTCGACAAACTCATCTCGCGACTCGACCACCTCAGCCCGGAAGAGCTTCGCAGCGTCTTCATGCGCCTCGTCTCCGAAAAGGGGCTTCTGCAAGACATCTTCGACACTCTGCGCGACGGCATCATCCTCTTTGACCCCAGCGGACAGGCACGCTTTGCCAACCGCGCCGCCGCAGACATCTACGCCCGGCCCCTGCGCGATTTATTAAAAACCCCCTTCGAAACACTCACCGGCGGCACCTGCCTCTGGGAAGACCTCCGCAACAGCGGTATCGCCATCACACGCGACCTGCAGGTCAACTATCCTGCCCCGCGCCACTACCACCTGCACATGAGCCCCATAGCCGGCGGCAGCGAATACCTCCTCCTCATCCGCGACGACACCGAACAACACACCCGCGGCGAAGAAAATGCCGAAGCCGAGCAGATGAACCTCCTCAGCTACATGGCCAGCGCTGTGGCACACGAAATCGGCAATCCCCTCAACTCACTCGGTCTCAACCTGCAGCTTCTCCAACGCAAACTCGCCAAGCTGCCCGAGGCCGATGCAGCCAAGCTCACCCCCCTGCTCGAATCTGCTCTGGGAGAAACACAGCGCCTCGACACCCTGCTGCACCAGTTCCTGCAAAGCATGCGTCCCACCCGTCTGCAGCGAGAACCGCTCAGCCTCAACGCGCTCATTGAGCAGGTCATCGAAACCCTGGACCCCGAAATCGCCCCGCGCGGCATCTCTGTCCACCTCGAGCTCAGCGAATCCCTCCCCGAACTCTCTGCCGACTCCACCCAGCTCTTCCAGGCCCTCTACAACCTCATCCGCAACGCCTACCAGTCCATCCCGGGCGATGACGGCGGAATCTACATCCAGACCGCCTACAACGACAACGACCTCCGCATCGTCATCTCCGACACCGGCACTGGCATCTCGCACGAGGTCATGGGCTCCATGTACGAACCTTTCCGCACAACCAAGCGCAAAGGAAACGGTCTGGGGCTCCTCATCGTCCGCCGCATCATCAAAGACCACGGCGGTACACTCGGCTTTGCCTCCAAACCCGGCACCGGCACTACCGTCACCATCACCCTGCCCCGCGCTGACCGCGTCATCCGCCTTCTCCCCTCCTGACGCCGGGGTCTCCGCAGTCGGATAGCATTTTCCAACAAACCGCAAAAAGCCCCGCCCGAGGGGGATACCTGCGGGCGGGGATGGAAAAAAGCGGGGCTATGACTACGAGGGTCAGGCCTGCTGCTCAGCGGCGGCTTTTTCAGCCTCGAGTTTCTGGCGCAGCTTCTCAGGGAGCTTGACCTGAATGTGCACATCGCGGAGCTGGTTGGGCTCGGCAGGCGCGGGAGATTCGCTCATAAGGTCGGCACCACGGTTGTTCTTCGGGAAGGCGATGACTTCGCGGATGGAGTCGCACTTGCCGATGAGCATGACAACGCGGTCCAGACCCAGGGCGAGACCGCCATGGGGCGGTGCGCCGAAGGAGAATGCGGCCAGAAGGTGACCGAACTGCTCCTGAATGGTGGCGTCATCGAGGCCCAGGGCGCGGAAGGTGGCATCCTGGAGGTCCTTTTCGTGGATACGGATGGAGCCGCCACCGAGTTCGTTGCCATTGAAGATGACGTCGTAGGCTTCAGCGCAGATGTCGGTGGAGATTTCACCCTTAAGCACTTTTTCGACATCCTCGGGCACAGGGCGGGTGAAGGGGTGGTGAATGGCGCAGAAGCGCTGTTCTTCCTCATCCCAGCCGAAGAGCGGGAAGCGGTTCACCCAGAAGAGGTCTACCTCGTCGTTGTCCTTGAGGATTTCCATGAAATCGGCGCAGGCAAGACGCACGCGGCCGAGAATGGTGCAGCTCTGTTCCCATGCGCCGGCAGCAAAGAAGATGCAGTCGCCGCTTTCAATGTTGAGGCGTTCCTTGAGGGCATCAATCTCAGCGTCGGTCAGGCGCTTGGTGATGGGGCTCTTCCAGCCGTCGCGGTCGTTGACGTCGCGCACCTTGATGTAAGCCAGGCCCTTGGCACCGGCTTCGATGGCGGTCTGGGTGAGGGAATCCACCTGACCAACAGAGGGGTTGAAGCCCTTGGCGTTAATGGCTTTCACCACACCGCCGCTGGCGACAGCGCTGGAGAACACGCGGAAATCGCTGTTGGCGAAGATATCGGAGCATTCCGTAATTTTCATCTCGAAGCGGCGCTCCGGCTTGTCGGAGCCATACTGATCCATGGCATCGTGCCAGGTCATGCGGGGGAACGGAGTCACGATATCGCGGCCCACGCTTTCCTTGAACACACGCTTAAGCATGTCTTCAATCCAGGTGTAGATATCCTCGGGAGTAATGAAGGAAGCCTCGATATCAATCTGCGTGAACTCGGGCTGGCGGTCAGCGCGCAGGTCTTCGTCGCGGAAGCAGCGGGCCACCTGGAAGTAGCGTTCCATGCCGGCTACCATGAGGAGCTGCTTGTACTGCTGCGGAGCCTGGGGCAAAGCGTAGAATGCACCGGGAGTCAGACGGCTGGGCACCAGGAAGTCGCGGGCACCTTCAGGAGTGCTCTTGGAGAGAATCGGGGTTTCAATCTCCAGGAAGCCCTGCTCGTCGAGATAGTCGCGCATGGTCTTGGTGATGCGGTGGCGCAGAATCATGTTGCGCTGCATCGCCGGGCGGCGGAGGTCCAGGAAACGGTACTTGAGGCGGATGTCCTCATTAGCAATGTTGCGATCCAGCTGGAAGGGAAGCACGGCTGCCGGGTTGAGCACGGTGAGGTTGGTGGCCTCCACCTCAATCTCGCCCGTGGCGAGGTCGGGGTTGGTGGCGTCTATCTCATCGGTCTTGAGGCGGCGCACTACCTTGCCGGTCACCTGAATCACGGTTTCGACACGCAGACTTTCTGCCTGCTGTGCCAGATTCGCGTCAATCTCCGGGTGGAAAACAACCTGGGTTTTGCCAGCACGGTCGCGGAGGTCGATGAAAATCACACCGCCGTGGTCGCGCACAGTGTCCACCCAGCCGACCAAGGTAACCACCTGGTCTACATGAGCGGGGCGGAGCTCATCGCACGTATGGGTACGGTAACTATTCATAATGAAAATATTGGAAAATTATATACAGACAACGCTCCCGGATAAGAACGCAGCGGCGTTCATTCTACGCTTTCCATCTTAATTGTCAAGCCGTTTTTGGCATGGCGTGCGGCATGCAAAAGACACACAATGCCAGCATAAGAAGAGCCGCCGGGAAAAAGGCCGGCGGCTCATGAAACTGACTGGAGGAGAAAAATCAGATAAATGTGCGGATAACAGCTTTATCGCGCAGGCGTTCCACCCACTGGCGGTAGCGGCGCTCACTCTTCTTGCGGCGCACGGCGTCATCTACCTTCTGCTTGATGTCAGGGTTGCTCAGGGCAGGAGCAGCGGCCAGATTCTTGCCATGCACTTTCACGATGGTGAAGCCGGCGGGGTCAAGCAAGGGGCCGACGAGCTGCCCGGGATTGGCGGCAAACACCACGTTGGCAAACTCTACGGAGAGCTCATCGCGACGGAGGGACGGCCACTTACCGCCATCTTCGGCATGAGCATCGCGGGAGTGTTCGCGGGCAGCTTCAGCAAAGGCTATCTTGCCGGCTTCGATATCCTCGCGCAGACGAACGGCAAACTTGTAGCGTTCTTCCGGGGTCATCATGGGGTCATCCGGGTCTACAGCGGGGATGAAAATCTTGCTGTAGGTGATGCGGTCCTTGAGGATATTGCGGTATTCAGAGCTGGTCCTGGCGTACTCCTCCTTGATTTCATCCGGGGTGGGGGGGATGCCGTGTTCATAACGCATGCCGCGCATGGAGGAAACGGTTATTTCCTTCTTAACGGAATCGCGGTATTCGGTGTAGTTCATACCGCTCTTGCGAAGGTTATCGAGGAATTCGCTGCGGTCGCCGTTGTACTGCATAAGAATGCGGCGGTTGATTTCCTCGTCCACCTGGTCTTCCTTAATCATGTAGCCCTTGGTGGAGAAATCGCTCAGCACCAGCTCACGCTCGATGAGGTCATTGAGCACGGCTTTTTTGGCGGCTACCAGCTCAGAGTTGAACCGGGGACCCTGGCGGGGGTAAAGCATCATGAGCTCACGGAAATACGGAGCCAGGCGGGCACGCACCTCGCTGGAGGTGATGGGGCGACCATTCACCGTGGCGGCAATGCGGTTCACCACGGCGGCGGTGGCCTCCTGGGTCACACCGGCTACCAGCAGGGTCAGCAGAAGGGTTGCGAAACGGCTTACAAGTTTCATATGCTGCCAGTATACTGCAAGAACGCGCCTGATGCAACATTCTTCTTTGTCACGGTGTCATTTTATGCTCGCCATACACCGCGCAGCGTGGTAGTATGGCAGGGTTAAACAATCTTACACACCTGTTATGGCCATCAAACTGTTCATTCCCGGTCCTACCGTCGTCTCTGAGGAAATTCTCAAGGAAATGTCACTGCCGATGATTGCGCACCGCTCCAAGAAGGCATCTGAAATTCAGAAGCGCATTTCGGACAACATGCAGAAGGTCCTCTTCACCGAGAACCGCATCCTGCTCTCCACCTCTTCCGGCTCCGGTCTCATGGAAGGCGCCATCCGCTCCTGCACCGCCAAGCGCGCCGCCGTATTCTCCATTGGCGCATTCGGCGACAAGTGGTACAAGATGGCCAAGACCAACGGAATCCCCGCTGATAAGTTCGATAGTGTGATGGGCGAACCCACCACCGCCGAAATGGTAGATGCAGCCCTCTCCACCGGCAAGTACGACCTGCTTACCGTCACTCACAACGAAACCTCCTCCGGCATCCAGAATCCGGTAGAGGAAATCGCCGAAGTGATGAAGAAGTACCCGGATGTGGTGTGGTGTGTGGACGCTGTTTCCTCTGCCGCAGGCTCCAGGATTGAGACCGACAAGCTGGGTATCGACGTGCTCATCACCTCCACCCAGAAAGCTCTTGCCCTGCCCCCCGGCCTGGCTATCTGCGCCATGAGCAAGAAGGCCTACGACCGCACCGCCGAAGTCGAAAACCGCGGCCTGTACTTCGACCTGCGCACCATCTGGGACTTCATCGACAAGAAGAACTACCAGTACACCTCCACTCCCTGCCTCTCCCTCATGTATGCACTGGACAAGCAGCTGCAGCATATTGTGGAGGAAGAAGGCATCGAAAACCGCTTTGCCCGCCACGAGGAACTGGCCGCCTACACCCGCGCCTGGGCAGATGAGTACTTTGCCGTCTACCCGAACCGTAAGTACCTCTCCAAGACCCTCACGGTTATCGACTCCCGCCCCAAGGGCTGCGACGAAATGATTTCCATTCCCGAGCTCAACGCTTTCCTTGCCCCGCGCAACCTGCAGCTGGGCAACGGCTACGGTGGTCTGAAGGACAAGACCTTCCGCATTGCCCACATGGGCGAGCTCCAGATGGACGACATGAAGGAAATCACCTCCGCCGTGGAAGATTTCCTCAAGTCAAAGTAAAAATTCTCTCTCCAATCAAATACACCGGGGGCGGGAAGCGCATGCGTTTTCCCGCCCCGCTATTTCCCACCACCACATGAAAAACCCTCAATTTGTACTCAACTATGATGTCATGTACTACGACACCGACTGCGGCGGCGTGGTACACAACCTTGCCTACCTGCGCTGGGTCGAGGAATGCCGCACCAAGATGGCACCGCACATCGGCATCGAATTCCTGGAACTCATCCGCGCCAATCAGCACCTTGTCCTCGTGAGCCACGAGGTGCACTACAAGCGCCCCGCCTTCATGGGCGATAAAATCCAGGTGCATGCCTGGGTGGAAAAGGTAGAGAAATCCCGCTTCTGGTGTGTGTTTGAAATCCGCCGCGATGACGCGCAGCAAGTCTGCGTGAAAGTGCGCCAGTGCCTCGCCCTGGTGCAGATGCCGCAGGGGCGGCCCCAGCGCATTCCCGAATCCTGGTACAACAGCGCTGCTCCCGCCGAAGACCTGGCAGATTAAGCACCATGCGGGATTTGATCCTCCAGTCGCAGCATGGTGGTGCAATCGTAATCACCATCTGCCTTCTCATCCTGCTTGCCGCCCTGCTCTGCCTGTTCAATGATGAGCAGGTACGGCGCGTGGGGCTGCTGTCTGTCCTCCTTTTCGGCGTCAGCTTTCTGGGGGCCCTCACCGTACTGGAGATTCTGGATATCGAGCTTCCGCGGTGGATGCAGGGACACCGCCGGGGTGGCTACGGAAGCATCATCGTGCTGCTTTGGATGTACGCCTCCTACAAGCTGGCAGATTGGCTATACTACCGACACCTCAGCTAAACCCAGAAGAGGGCGTGCCGGAAAAGCACGCCCTCTTTGTTTCTTTTCTTCTGAATTAAATCATCACCTCGCCAGAGAGTGCTTCTCCCTGAGCAAAGGTATGGGGCTTGGTGACCACGAGCTTGCTCACGTGCTTCAGAGAGGGCACGCCCAGCGTCTCCAGAGATTCAACGAGCTTATACAGCTTGCCGTCCAGCAGCACCACGGGGGCCACGCCCTTGCACTCAGGAGCCAGTTTCATGGCACCGGCAGCATCAATTTCCACGGCATCAGAGCGCAGCAGAAGCAGGTCTGAACATGTCTTCACGGGGAAGAAACGGGAACGCGGCACACAGACAGCACGGGCACCCGGGAAGCACTGCAAGGCGGCACCCATGGCTGTTTCGAGCTGGTAGACCTTCTGGGTGGAGGCATCTCGCGGGTCCACCGTCTTGCTGTTGCAGATAACCGGCAGGGGCAGCACGCCACCGTTGGCATCGAGAACGTTTTTCAAAGCATCCAGACGAATCCAGAGGTTATTCGTGTTGAAATAGCGGTGTTTCCCGATATTCTGAAAATCCTCCACATCTTCATCCGGGCACTGGGCCACCTCGCGCAGAATCGGTTGGCCATCAGCCTTACGGGTGGCCAGGTGTCCGCCCTTCTTATCGGCCTCGGTGCGGCGGGTCACCTCCATCACAAAGGGAGCACCGCTCTCGGCAAACCAGCGCAGGAAACGGGTATCCAGCTGGGCACCCAGGTTATCAGAATTGGAAACAAAGGCATACTTCACGCCGGCAGCCAGCAGTTTATCCAGCCAGCCGCTACCCACCAGCGCGGGATAAATATCGCCATGACCGGGCGGACACCACTCCAACTCCGGATTAGCGGGGTATTCCACAGGGGCCAGCGTATCCGTCACCAGCTTGGGAACGCGGTTCTGCAGCATTTCCACCTTGGCAGCATCCGCAAAATCCGCATACTGAGCCAGATGAGCCATGGTATCCTCACTGGTGGAAAAGGAGTTCATGAGCAACAGGTTCACCGGGTACTGCGCGCGCTCGCGCAGGCTCTGCACCTGGCGCACAATCGTATCCAGGAAAGTCACGCCGGGCTTGATTTCCAGCAAGCTCTTCGCCTTCTGCAGCCCCATGCCGGTACCCAGGCCGCCATTCAGCTTCACCAGCACCGCCTGTGCCAGCAGAGCGGCATCTGCCTCCGGCGTGGCACATACCAGCTCGTCCCAATCAGCCACATCGCGGGCGGGTTCAATCTCCGTTTCCGGAATCATCATGCTCTGGTCAGAGGTGAGCACCCCCACGCTATGGCGGAAAGCATCTATAGCTGCGCGGGAAAGCCCCACGTCTTGCATCTTGCATTCAATGGACGTAAAATTCATATAACGCACGAAGTATACAGCTGATATATAGTATTTTCAACCCTGAATTCCTGCATCTTCGCAAAAAAGCGGTCTGTTTCAGAATTGCAGATACCTTTCTGCATAATAGCTCAATAAATAGTTATTTATTAGAGAGCAACGCGAGCTGGATTCAGCGTTCCGAAAGAACGAAACTCCTGGTTCTCACAAAAAGGAATCGGAATTCGCTACCGGAGGCTTATCCCCGGCTATTGCTCTTACGCCCACTTTGTGGGCTTTACCTTGCGCTTGGTGGTGAGCAAACACCTCGAAGCACGGGACCTCAGTCCCGAAAATCCAGGCGGCGGGGGACAGAAGTCCCCCGATCCGAACAAAATCTGCATTTTGCCCTGCAGGCTGGACGTAGCATTTGCTGGGTGTGGAGTAATCAAGGTGTATGCTCACTTCTTTTGGACGGCTTCTTCCAAAAGCTTTATACAGGTTTCATTGTTGTAGCGTTTTGCAATGTCCAACGCGGATTCGTCTTGACCTACTTCCTGTTGTTTTGCTCCGAATTCAAGTAAGACCTTGACACATTCTGGTTTGTTGCTTTCAATTGCAGAGCACAGAGGATTGGCGCAATCCAGGTCATTAGGATTAGCCCCGGCTTTTAACAGGAGCCTCAGGCATTCCGACTGTCCGTTTCGGACTGCAATATCAACCGGAGATGCATATTCTACATCTGCTCCTGCCTCAATCAGAATCTGAACGCATTCCCTATTTCCCTTTCTGACTGCTTTGATAAGGGGTGTTTCGCCTTTAATTGATTTATCAAGGTCTCCCCCTGAAGCTGTAGCAAGGGTGCGTATCTGCTCCATTGTATTGGCATCAATGGCCTGCATCAGGGTTTCAATGTATTTTTCTTTCTGTATGCTCTGGGCGGTTAGTGCCTCGATTGCCTTTTTCCTTTCCGGAGTGTCGGCTTTGGCTTCTGCCGCCTTCAGTAATTCGACACATGCCGTATGCCCCTTTTCTGTTGCAATATCCAAGGGAGATTTCCCCGCAGCATCTGTCTTGTTGACATTGGCGCCAGCGTCTAACAGTATCCTGACACATTCTGTGAACCCTTGCTCTGCTGCCATGTACAGAGGCGTTTGTCCAACACTATCACTATGGTCTTTGGATTTGTTTATGGATGCTCCGGCAGCAAGTAAGCACTTGATGCATTCAAGATTGCCCACGCGGACTGCTCGTCCAAGAGGGGAGCCCATTGTGCCCATATCATTGACATAAGCACCGGCTTCTAACAGCAGTTTCACCATTTCGACATCATTCTTCTGTATGGCCATATAAAGAGCTGTTTCCACATTCCCTGCGTATTGACGTACATTCGGGCTTGCTCCTGCATCCAGCAGTCGTTTTGCACATTTGAAGTCGCTTGCCCAGACCAAGGCTGTATAACCAGCCCGAGATACAGCATTGGGATTTGCGCCTGCTTTCAGTAACGTGTCTAAAATAAGAAATCTATCTTCGGGCGTGCACGGTCCTGAGCCAAGAGACGTAGCGATCGATGCAATGGCTGGCATCCCTGCCCTATCTGTTTTGTTTACGTCTGCTCCCTGTTCTATCAGTAATTTAATGTTATCCAGATGACCTCCATCTGCCGCAAAGCATACCAAGGGGGATTTTTCATCTGCTTCCTTGATGTTGACTCCCTTATCTAAAAGCAATTTGACAATGCGCGCACTCGGCTTTCCCTTTTTCAGCGCCATGCAGAGGGGCGTCTTCTCATCGGGGCCTCCGTTCAGGTCGGCTCCCGCCTCAATAATGGTCGTAATTACATCCTCCGATAATTCCTGGGATATCGCTGCAGACAGGGGAGGAAGGTTGAACTCCCCTTCTTTATTAATCTCTACACCGGCTAAAATTAACGTTTTGATGAGTTCTTCATCTTTGCTATTTATAGCTTCTATCAGCTTGGCATTATAGGCATCTTCGGAAATTCCCTGGTCTGACAATTTTTCAACAGCCAGCTTACGCGCATCCTGTTTTTTTGTTTGTGCTTTCTTTTTCTTGCTGGCTTCGTTTATCTTTTTCTTTCCTTTGCTTTTCTTCTCCTTTTTCTTTCCTTTGCTTTTCTTCCCCTTTTTCTTTCCTGATGCAGAAACGGAGGATGATTTCGAATGGTCAGCAGTCTTTGCTGCTGACGGCATAGGAGCGAGCATACCAGCCATGAGCAGTGTGGATAAAGTGAAGAGAGTAAGCGATTTCATGATTTATTAATGGATGATTTATATCCTACTGTATCGGGGGGAGGGTATGCAAGTTTTTTTTGCTGGAGCTCATAAAAAACCAAGCTTGCCAGCGCAGCAGATGTCTGCTAGCATAGGCAGCGTGCTGCGCTTCATCACCATTCTGCCGCTTGTGGGCTTCATGCTGCTGTTCTCCTGCCGCAGTACCGATGCGGCGGACAAGGAACTTATGGAGGCTATCCGGCAAGTGGATGAAAAGGCCATGAGGCAGGCTCTGGCAGAGGGGGCCAGCCCCAACGCCAGCCAGTATGGCAATGAAACAGCCCTGGGCCTTCTGCTGCGCCAGCACAAACGCAGCCATGAAGACCGGCGCAAGCGCATTGAAGCCACCGCCACACTACTGCTGGAAAAGGGAGCTTCGCCCAATGCCCTGCACCACGGATTCACGCCGCTCCAGATTGCAACCGGGCAGCGCAGCGAGGTGCTGGTGAAAAGGCTGCTCAGCTATGGGGCGGATCCGAATCTGGAAACCCGCGCGGGGTATGCCCCCATCTGGCAGGCGGTTTTCGATAACAATTACAACATCGGGCTGATTCTGCTGCGCGGCGGTGCAAATCCGGATGCACCGGGGCCCGGTGGTGTCACACCACTGGAATATCTGCGAGCCTCAGGAGACCAGAAAACCAGGCTTATGCTCTACCTTCGCCAATACGGCGGACATTAAACGGGCGCGCCTTCATAAATGATGCGTCCGCCATCTGCGCCGGAACCAGGACCGAGTTCGACAAGATAATCAGCGCGGGACAGGATGCCCTGGTTGTGTTCAATGCAGAGAATGGTGTGGCCAGCGGCGCGCAGACGGTATATGGCTCGCAACAGGAGTTCCAGTTCGTTGAAATGCAGCCCGGTGCTGGGCTCATCGAGCACCAGGAGCAGGGTCTCACCGGGACGGGAACCGCGTTTCGGTGCAGCCTTGGCAAGATACGAGGCCAGCTTGACACGTTGGGATTCGCCACCGGAAAGCGTCGTCACGGAGCGGTCGAGCGGCAGATACCCCAACCCCAGTTCCTGCAGGGCTTTCAGAATGGCAGCAGCCTGCGGCACCGCAGCGAAGAATTCCACCGCTTCATCCACCGTCTGCATCAAGGCCTGGGCTATGGATTTACCACGCCAGGTCACCTCCAGCGTTTCGCGGTTGTAACGGGCGCCGTGGCAGGCGTCACATTCTGTGTACAAATCTGCCAGGAAATTCATATCCACCTGCAGGCTGCCGGTGCCACCGCAGCGCTCGCAACGCCCGCCGCGGGCATTCAACGAGAAGCGGGCAGCCGTGTAACCACGCTGGCGGGAAAGCGGCAGCGCTGCATAGAGCGGGCGCAGCACATCCAGCAGGCCGGTGGCCGTGGCCGGCGTGGAGCGTGGGGATGAGCCCAGCGGACTCTGGTCAACCAGCACCGCGCGGGTAATATGCTCAGCCCCCTGCACCTTCCCCTCTTTCATGGCCGGCAACAGGCATTCATGCACCAGCGTACTCTTGCCCGAACCGCCAGGTCCGGAAAGGCAAGTGAACGCCCCCAGCGGAAAACGGAACTGCACATCCTTCAGATTGCGAGCCTGCGCATGCGGCAGGGTGAGCCAGCGGCAGGCGGACAGGTTGCGCGGCTCCACGGCGGGCAGAACCCTGCGCCCGGCAAGCCAGGCACCGGTGGGCGAATCAGCATGCTTCAAAAAATCTTCGTACGTTCCCTCTGCCAGCACCATGCCACCCTGAGGACCACTGCCTGGCCCCATTTCCACCAGCCAGTCGCACGCCTGAAGGAGCTGGGGATCGTGCTCCACCACGAGAATGGTATTCCCTTTATCACGCAGACGCTGCAACGCAGCAATGAGTTTCTCCGTTTCTTCCGGGTGCAGACCGATGGTAGGTTCATCCAGAATATACAACACGCCCGACAGGCCACCACCAATCTGCGCTGCGAGTCGCGCGCGCTGCAACTCGCCGCCGGACAGCGTATTGGCAGCGCGGGAAAGCGAAAGATACCCGAGCCCCAGCTCCAGCAGGCAATCGAGGCGCTGTTTCAGGCTGGCAAGTGCCGGCACCAGAGCTTCCCGATAAGCGGGAGGCACGCTCAACTGCTCGAGCAACGCGCGGTTTTTCTGCGCTGGCAGCTCGCAGAATGCCCCCAGGCTGAGCGCCCGGCCGCCATAGTCCAGCGTGACCGCCAGCGCAGTGGGGTTCAGGCGCATGCCTTTGCACGCAGGGCAGATTTTCAGAGTTCCCTTCGCCGTCTCCACCGTACCGAGGCCCTTGCATTCCGGGCAGGCACCATACGGCGAGAAATGAGAGAACAGACCGGGTGTCAAATCCGGCATGGAAAAGCCGGTTTCCGCATTGCGGTAGCGGGTGTGGAAGCATTGGAGCTGCGGCTCCCCCCCACGAGGTTGCACCAGAGCCCGCAACTCATCCGGCCAGAGCCGCAGTGCCGCCTGCACTGAATCCGCCACGCGGGAATCCACGCCCTCTCGCAAAACGATGCGGTCCACCACCAGTTCACAATCCGTTCCGGGGGCAGGAGGAGCTTGTTCCAAATCATCCAGCTCACAGATTTCGCCCGCCACACGCACACGCAGATACCCCTGTTTGCGCAGCATCAGGATATCGCTCTCCGGGTTCTGTCCGAATGCTGGTGAGAGCGGCGCAAGCAGCGTGAGGCGTGTATTCTCCGGCAACGCGCAGAGTGAGGTCGTAATTTCCTCCGGGCTCAGGCGTGTGAGCCGTTCGCCAGTCACCGGGTCGTGCGGCACGCCAATGGCCGCATACAGGATACGGAGGTAATCCAGCGTTTCCGTGAGCGAGCCCAGCACCGTCCGGGATTGTCCGGTGGGCAGGTGCTGCTCCAGGCACAGTGCGGGGGGAAGCCCCTCAATGCTTTCCACGTGCGGTTTTTCAGGGCGGGCAAGCAGACGCCGCGCACCGGCAGAAAGACAATCCAGAAAACGGCGGCGCGATTCTGCAAAAAGCGTATCGTAGGCCAGTGTACTCTTGCCCGAGCCACTGGGGCCCATAAGCGCGATGAGCTTACCTGCCGGCAAGTTCAGATTGATATGCCGCAGGGTGTTCTGACTGGCACCTGTAATGCGGATATCCATGCTGCCTCACATTCAGAAATGACTCTGGTCATCAAACCGGCCACCGGGGTCCACCTGCACATCTGCAGCCTTGCATACACCGGCATAGGAACCACTGCGGTAAATATGCAGCAGACCTTTGCACTGCAGACGCCCTGTAAGGCTGCCATATATCTCCGCACTTTCGGCGACCGCGCCCACGGCAAGTTCAAGTTCAACCCCTTTATCCACCACCAGCTTGTGCGCGCTGATGGAGCCTTCCACTCTGGTGGATGTGTTGAAGCTGAGTGTGCCGGTGCAGCGGAATGCGCCGGACACGCGGCCATCTACCTCCATATTGTTGCACACCACCGATAAATTAGAAAGCGTTGTACCGGCCTGCACATGCACATTCCCCAGGGTACGCACGGTCAGGCGGCGGGAACCGGGACGAATCTCCACATTTGCCATGTTCAGGTGCGCATGGCAATGAATACAGTTGGCAGACAATGCCGCTGAAGGAACCTGCGAGCTCATGCCGCATTCATAGCACTCGACCTCGCGCATAGGCACCTGCACCCGCTCATCATCAGAACGAAACGAGGTGAGCGCGACTCGGCGGACGCGCTCACCTGCGGGTAACAGGCCGGAAACGACAGGAACAATTAACGGCTCTGTTCTGAATTCCGGCATGGAAACATGTTTATTTCAACTTAGCCAAGCAGGTTGGCATCGTCGCTCTTGGGAGCGCGGGGTGCAGCCT
>JAEIGA010004746.1_pt1 | contig 20957 bp, 20 predicted proteins | sample 9270691 | NCBI WGS metagenome assembly JAEIGA01 (sample SAMN17057246, study PRJNA624740) | gut metagenome | biome: biome; isolation source: fecal sample | host: Bos grunniens | place: China: Xizang | collected 2019 | reverse complement strand
GCTGATGGAACAGCCGGAGCCCCAGGCAAAGGACATTGCCCTGGCGTTGGAGCTGTTCACCACCGGTTCTTTGGATATCTTCGGTCATGACAGCAATGTGGATCTGGAAAAGCGGGTCACGGTGTTTGACATTCATGGCCTTGGTCCTCAGTTGAAGCCTGCTGGCTTGCTTGTCATCACGGACACGATGCTTAACCGTGTTACGCTGAACTGGAAGCGTGGCAAACGTACCCATGTGTTCATTGACGAGTTCCATGTGGTCTTTGAAAACGAGTTCTCCGCAGCCTTCTTCTCTTCCGCTTGGCGGCAGTTCCGTAAGCGCAACGCCTATCCCACTGCCATTACGCAGAATGTGGAGTATCTGCTGGATTCTGTGGAGGCTCGTTCACTGATATCGAACTCGGAGCTAGTGGTGATGCTGAATCAAGCAGCCCCCGACAGAGAAAAGCTAGGCACACTTCTGAATATTTCCCCAGAGCAGATGAGCTACATCACCAATGCGGATGCAGGCTGCGGCCTCATTAAGTACGGTTCGGCGCTTGTCCCCTTTGTCAATCGGTTCCCCAAGAATACCAAGCTGTATGAGCTGATGACCACCACACCCGGCGAAGGTGTTTTTGCCAAGGGGCAAATCTCCAAACACAGTAACAGGGAATAAATATTATGACAGAAACAAAAACCAAGGAGTTTGTTGATGCTCGGACGCCCTTCCATACTGCCGTAGTTCTGGGCAACCGTATGCACCACGGTCTTGGCAAATCTGTTGATTACGCAAGAAACCTGGCCGATGACGGCCAGGTTTCTTCAACAGAGTACGCTTCAGATCAGCTTCAGCATGATGTCAGGAAAATAAGTTATGAGGCAGGGCGCATCGCCGTGAATACTGCAAAAGGAGCTTTCCATACAGTGCACAATATTAGCGGCTGCATCCGTACGAGTCCCAATATTCAGGCCTCCCCCAATACCTCTCCCTATTCGCTCCGAAATCCCATGTTTAGATCATTGGGGAAAGCCAATGAAACAATCCGCCACACAGTACAATCCACTAGTAAGACAGCAATAAAAGCAATACAAAAAGCAGCAAAGGATGGTCAACGGATTATGAAAGCATCCCACAAGGCTGTCAAAACAGCCAGGGATACTGTACAGACTACCAAGCGAGCCGCCCGCGCCTCCGCCGATGCCGCAAAGAAAGCTGCCGATTTCACGCGCTTCGCGGTTAAGGCTGCCATAAAAGCTGCAAAGTTTCTGGTGAAAACAATAGCCGCGACAGCCAAAGCCGTCGCTGCTGTTGCAGCGAAATTGTGCGCCTCGATTGCTTCCGGTGGCTGGATTGCGCTGGTAATCATTGCTGTGATTATCATTATCTTTGTGATAATCATGGCCATTATGGGTTGTTGGGATCAACCGATCGCAACCTACCCATAAGCTTGGAGTATTAATAATACGACTATTGCTAACAGCAAGGGTGGCTCTGTATCTAATAAACAGAGCCGCCCAACACTTTACCTTTAGATGCGGTTATCCGTCATTAGCATTATCTTGCAATCACCGGGATACATATTCTAACTTCTAGTTGATATGCCACGTTTTTTCTGTATCCACCTAATAACCGCGCTATCTGCATCGGAAAAATACACGCTTCCATTATCGCTCGCACGTGAGTACCCCACAAAACCCATATTTATCCATACAGCACAGCAACATTCTAGGTATTCTGAGATTTTCTGTGCAATTGCATTGGCGCGTTTATCACGAGACAATAATCTTCTCATGTACAGTTGCGAAAAAATATCGACCTCAACATCTCCGAGCATTAAGTCGCGATCACTCCTTTGTAGGCGAACTGCTATGTGAGTTTCATCTAATCGGCGAGAACGGGAATCAAGGCCTTCCGCAACAAACGTTCGCATTTGCATCAGTTGCACTTTCGACAAACGCGGAATCTTCTCAGAAATAGTAATATAACAAACCGGCATAATATCCCCCCATTTACAGGTTTAGTTCGTAAAGAATTGCAGATTGTTTATAATGCGAAATTGTTCTTAATTGCTTGCCTCCCAAATTCTTTATTTGCTTTGTTGCCTGTTCGTTGCCGTTTCGAATTACACCATATATTGTATAAATTCCTTGTTCTTTGCACCTATCAAAAAGATATGTAAGCAGTTTCTTACCTATTCCTTGGTTCGTATAGTCTTTCCCAAGGAAAATCACATACTCTAGCTGCCGTTTCTGTTCATCAAAAACCTGTAATCCCATTTGTCCAATAAGTTTACGATTCTTAAATATCGCATGAACTCCGAAACCATATTTTTTATAATGATTAATTCGGAACTCAAGAAGAGCTGTATAGTATTCTTCAGGCATTACTTTTTGATCCCATACAAAATTTGCATCCTTTTTTCCAAGATTTACAAAGTCTACATGATCATAAATTGTAAATTCTCTTCCAAAAAGATCATCAATATTCCAACCATTTGAATCCAGCACTTTTCTTGCAGCCTCAAATACTTGATTATTTTGTTCAGTAGTATAAAAGCAGGGATACCCATTACTATGAAATACAACTTGTTTTACGCGATCATACTTTTTTAAATTATAGAATGGTACTGTAGTAATATTATTAATGCTTGTTGGCCATTTTTTCGACCACGCAACACCATTCCATGCATAATTCATAGCCAATGCAAATTGACCTTTTTTAGGATGGACTGTACATCGGATTGCTTCCGGAAAAAACTTTTTTATTAGATCAGTCCATTTAGTATTGTATTAATACAAGATACACTTGGCAAATCATCCACACGGATCGCTAAAATAGTTCGCAAAAAATCCCCGGCCAAACGGTCGGGGATTGCTGTCTGCCTTTTTCCAAAGGCCAAATCTTTTCCTATTCATACTGTGTAATCTTTTGGAGGTCAGTTTCAAACAGATCTTGCCTATGGAGTAAAAGCTCATAGCCATAGTCATACGCAGGTGAAGGGAACAAGTTATGTGTTGAAAGCAAACTTCCTTCTCCTATCCATTCTGCTACCCTGTCAATTCTAAGCCTGATAATCGCAATGACATTTGATGCCAAATCAAAAGATGCGTCCGCGTCTTGAACATTCCGACGAATAACCAATCCGTGCTGCGCATGCGGGCGCAGGAACAAGGACGGAAGTGATGATCTCAGATCAATTGTAATAACATCGTTGCCTATGTAGATACCCCTTTCAACCGGTGCAGCGTTATTGTCTACTGCAACGAGAACCATGTATTGATAGATGTCATCTTTCGCCTTAGCGCCAGCGTTGATCAGCTCAATCGGATTCACAACACGTTTTTCATACATGCAATACTCATGTAATCTAACAGCTTTGCAAAACTTATTTAGTCCAAACCAAAGTGCAATCCAATGGTTATCAACCACATCAATAAAGTGGGTTGAATACCCATAGTGCTGAAGCATAGCCTCCGCAACCAAGTGAGGGTTATGCTTCCCTTTGAAGCCAGACAATTTAGCAGAATTTGAGAATTTCGGATCATTTAATGCATTGGCGATAACCGTGTTCAGTATCTGCTCATTCTTATTCACTCCTGTTTTCCGCGAAATGCTTGGCAGCAATGTATCGTGCAGGCTTACCTCTCCTCTGTAGTATACATCGCCGTAATCTTTATTGATAAATTTCGCATAACCGATGAGCTGGTTCAATGCTCGGTAATCACTCACCTCAAACATGGCAACCTCGTGTCCATTCAAAAAGCGATGCTCACCCACTTTTTGAATATACGGACTGGAGGCAGAAGTTATTAGCTTTGGTTTGGTGTGCTTCGACGGTCTGGTTGACCTTGTACGTTGGGCTACATTTCTAGGAATTTGCATAATTAGTCTCCTTTTTCTAGCTTTTTCATACCCCAATGGCTTTTTTGTGTAAATCATCACGATGCTTTGTGCCATTCAACAATTTATTAGAATCAAATATTATCATGCAGAGCGCAGTAAATTCGCTGCAAAATTGATGGCTATAATGAGACCTTAGCTACACCCAAATAAGAGGTGCATCGAAATAATTGGTCAAGCGCACGAGAAACCACCGCCCTTTTTGCGTTTCAACAATCCCTAAAAATAATTAACCGGAAAGCGCAAACAGTGTTTGCATTGGAAAGAACCACCTGCCGCTTGAGAGCCTAATTACTCCAAATGGCAGGTGGTGTTTGTTACACTTTTTATCCAATCGCCTTTCTATTAGCTCTTAGATTTTTCGTCCGACGACTTTTCATGCGTCCAATACGTAGCCCTTTGACAGTCGCTGCTTTTCCGCTATAGATGGCGGCTTTGATTGCAGCATTCTTAATAGCGTTCGTGTGCACCTGCTTAATTATCACGCCCTTAACCACATGGTACTTATTGCTCATGTCGTCCACCAACACCATACTGTGTTCAGGCTGCGACGAATCTCTGCGTGCCACCTCAAAACCGGCCATTTTGCAGGCTCTTATCATGGCAGCTTGCTTCGCCTTATTAACCTTCGCCACTTTAATTCCTCCCATCCAATTCTATCACGGATTTGTTCTTTATGATGCCCTGTTTGTCCTCACAGATACACACTTGCACTTCAGTATACTGAATATGCATTTCTTTTGCAAATTGTGAATTGGTATATACCGGAATATACGGTTGTTGCGGCAGCACAAACGGAGCAATAACAACATCGACCTGATAGGTAAGAAATATGAAGTTAAAAAAAGCGCATCTCAATTTCTTGAAACTCACTTCCTCCTTAGGCCTAAAGTTTACTGACAGCTCGCGAAAAAACGAATTGTATAGATCAACATATTTTTTATATCCGGCTAATGTGCAAAGATTAAGTACGCGCGACTCATCAATCTCAATATCACAAGCAATAACAACTGGATCAACAACGTTAATGCCATGTTTTTGTGTTGGATTTGTGGTCCACCATTCAGCTAGAGATTTGTCGGAATATAGATATATTCCTTGACCTAACCAATGCTCATTGTTTTGCTTGCATTGGAATCCATTTTGGATTATATTGTTTGCTACACTTTTATCGGTTCCGTGATAACCTGTAAGTCTAAAGGTTCCCACCCTAGAGTCCTCCTATCTATATCTGTAAATAAGGCTCGGAAACGCCTTGGCATACCAAAGCTGTTTTCTGGCTGCTGGGGATAAAATGAATTCTCTATTTTCTCTAATGTGGAGCGATATTGGATATATACCCGTAGGCATATATCTCGTAGGGATAGTAAATGCTATCCCTACTATTAAATAACTACTTAGGAATAGCGATATCCGGGCGGCAGGCATTAGAGGTAAATTTTTGTAGCCCCACCCCAACGGCTGTGCCACAGAGGGCGGGTAATAGTCAACGATTGACTAAGGTTGCCATATGACTATCGATTGCATCCAGCAGAAATGCCTCTAGATCGGGTAAGTGTTCCACGAAGAATTTATCAGGATCAATGCTGCAATAATAAGCGTTTTCATCCCGAACAGTTTCCATTTTGTCATCAATTGGTTTAATTGCGTTGTTATTGCAAATGCGATATTTCTTTCACAGCGAAACAGAACTCTTCATAGTAACACATATGAACTTATCTTCTAATACTTTTATGTATAGACAGTAGAAATTGTTTCTATTCCTCATATGTATATTTATCGGGAATAGCAATCACAATCGACTTAAATTCCGTTGTCCCACCGTCCACCATGTCGGCCGTGCCGGAAAATACATACACCGGTTGCAAAATCTCGCATCCTCTGGAATGCTGATTTACATAACAAACCGAAATCTTTTCAACGGAAAGTCTCTGCGCCGCACCATAAGTCATTCCAAAGATGAAGTGATCCGGTGTTTTGATTCTGGTTTCTGCCTCCTCCAATGTAACTAAATCCATACTCCCGATGCAATTATAGTTAAACAAAGTAATGCTAATCTCCACCAAACCACTTCCGTCAAAATACAGTACGCATTTCTCTTCGCCAGTAACGCGCACACCGTCCAAAACCCGTTTGAACCGCACACCCGCTCTAAGTATATGCTCCCCAGCGGAATCAGACATAGTATAGGTATCCTTAATACCCTCACATTCCCACTGGCCTTCTATGAATGGAATCTGATTGAATATTTCCCAAGCAAGTGCTTCTGCTTCCGCATCAGTCCCTTCAAAATAGCCCCGCGAAGAATCAACAATGCTTGCCAAATCGTAATCCAACTTGTTTTCTTCCAATTCCAAAAAATAGGGTGTTGCAGGTAAATCCAGGGCCTCCAGCATCTGCTGATATTCTTGTTCTGAAATGTTACGCTTTGATATTTCATAGATCGGTAACTGTGTCGGAGCTTCACATTGCGCTTGTTTGACAATCTCTGTGTCTTCTGATAAATGGTCCGCAAGTTCCTCGCCCAATGAATCACTTCTGAAATCGATTCTTTTGTATTTATGCGATTCTACATTGCATGCGGACAAAAAAGTCACCATACAAACTAGAATAATAGCAAATATTTTTTTCATACTTCCTCCTCTATTCAAAGTCTTCCTGAATGTCCTGTGTAATAATCCTAACGTCATCTGGAGAATAAGCATAGTACACGCGCTGGCTGTAAATTGTTTCTTGCTCCGCTTGTGGAATATATAGCACTTTCTGAATATGATGATCATCCGTTATCGTAGCTTCACCATCACGTCCGGCTTTGAAATATGCCTCAATAATGGGCATCCCGGCTGTAAGATATTCCGCAAACTTAAGAGCCATTGCATCGCATAAAAGAGACTGTGATGCATAACCCATTACAATATGCGCACCATTCATCATATTTTTTAATGCATCATCTGTTACATAGGGTCCCGTAGATAAAAAGTTGCAAGTATACAGCCACACCCATCGAAGTGATGAGCCTTCTCCCCCAAACTTGACTTGGCTTGTGTATACATTTCCCTCCGGATTACAGTATATATATTGGTTGAGACTCTCATTATATACATGAGGAGTTCCAAGTATCCCACAATCATAGTGGAGGTGGTTACCCTGTTCGTCATGTGCTGCATGGCCATGACCTATATAAACCATGAAATCAATATCATTGGAAATTGCACCATTCACAGAAAAATTATTTTTTGAGGCTACCAAAATAGAATTTCGCGTATTATGGTAATGGATCTTTGCTTTTTGAAATCCCCCTTCAGTAAGAGCCAACGCATCAAAAAAGCTCTCTGCATAGTGAGTTGAACCAAGTTTCCCATGCGGGCATCCCTCTATATAATCATCGCTACTAATCCCGAACCGAATAATTGGAAGTATCAACCATTCATCCTCATAGTTATAGTCCCACGAATAATTACCTTGTGTCAGTTCAACATACTCTACTGCCAATAGTGCGTTGCCGTTCAGAACATAGCGATTCAGATTACATGACTTTGCAGTTAGTGTATACGCCCCACTTTCAGTTGCTCTAATTTCCCACTTCATTCCATCCGTTATATTACCCGTACGCAGAACAATCTTTGCACCCGGTTCTCTTGAATCGCCCTCTACGCCAAGATAATATGGATCATACGCATAATCTGAGCAAATGGAATAATAACCATTACCCAAATATGTAAATATCCACTTCTGCGTATTGGCATCACGATATGAAGTCTGAACAACTGCTGATCCGTCTTCCATTGTTGCAGACACAAAGTCAGCGCAGTATCCTGTTTGCTTATTCATTAGGCAATATACACCATTCGGGATATGAACAAAAACTGACACCGAGGCTGTGTAGTTTACACCATTTAGTATTGCGTAGAATGTAATGGTGGCCTGCCCAAGACCCACAGCAGTGATACTTCCGGATGCATTTACTATAGCAACACTGGTATCACTAGAAGACCAACTTATGCCGCCTATTAGATTGCCATAATACTCATAGCTGAGAGCAAGCTGTGGCAGAGTATAGGTCTGGCGCAATTTCAAATTTTTAACGGTTGTGGTTGGCACAAAATACCGCGTGTCCGGATCGCGCAAAAACAGGCCATTTATCTTTTCTAATTTCCAGTGACCAGCTAATGAAGAAGTCCAATTACTGGCGTAGGCATTCGTGCCAGCAGTAGTCGCATTCGTCGGCAGCAATGTACGGGACGCCATTCCCATGTTTTGAAGCGTGTAACCAAAGCCGTTGCAAGAAATCTTCCATAGCAAGGGCTTTGCGAGATTTTCGTCTGTTGCCGAAAAAACACTGGCATAGGAGTCATTATTAAACATAAGCGCAACGGAAAGATCATCCATCGGGCGAATCTCGTAATAACCATTAGAAATATAACGAATCTTCCAAAGCTGTCTTGTTCGATCATTCACATCCTCTGTCTGCGAATAGATTCTTGCGACTGTACCAGTGTTTTGCAGTACAAGTCCTGATGAAGCATTCTTGATATAATACACGCCATCCGGAATCCGCACATACACTGTGCAAGGTGTGCTATATCCGTCGGCATTAGACGCGGTGATAGTGACGGTGCCCGCTCGTATACCGGTTACGGAACCGCTAGTGCTGACTGTGGCGACTGAAGGATTGCTGGATGTCCAGTTCACATCATCCAACACTTCACCATCCTCGCCGTAGGCGATCAGTGTAAAACTACTGCCCGCCAGAACATCCTTTACATAGTAGTTTAGTGGAAGGTCAATGGAATAGTTTACCACCACATAGGGCCAATAGTCGCCTGTGCCGTATTCACAGGATAAGGCGCCGATCTTCTTGGTATTCTCCTCTGCACCGATCATGACGAAGCCGCACTGCCCGTTTTGATCCCCGCTCTTCCAAGCTAGCGCAAGGTCGGTAATATCAAAGCCCGTCCAAGCGCCGCCTCCCATGGCAGCACTAGCACTGGATGTTAGTGAATAGATTCCCGCGTAATTCCAAGTAACTGTACTTTCAGTCCAGCTACTGCTTTGCTTTATTGCATGGATATTTACCGTGGTATAATCACTGCCACCATCCTTCATAAAGAATTCTACCTTATTGATATATTCCGTGTCAAGGGCGGCAAAGGTTTCATTTTCTAAAAGTCCGTTTAGCCGAACCACCGTCCGGCCAATTCCATAATTGGCATCAGTATAGCCAATCGTATTAAACACATAGTTGCCAAAGTTGGCATCGGGATAACCGCTGAATACCGGCGCATCCTCGATAACACCACCCTCCATGGTGTCCGTAACGGTTATGGTAGGGTCGATTGTTACAGGGTAGACCGTGGTAGGTGCAGTAAGAAAGTCCACATTCGCACTAACTGTCAGACGATAAGCCTGGCCAGGTGCCAGCACCTCCACTGTCATTGCGCCCATACTGGGACAACCAACCGCATCATAGACAATGATTTGTCCCAAATAGAATGCAGCCTCCGCATTTTCGGTTTCTGCCAGGAAATACTTGCCTTCGCTTTCATACAAGCCTAATCCACCGGTATACAAAACAAAAGCAAAGCTACTAACACCAGTGTAGCTTTCCAGAACAATATCTTCCTTCACACCAGAAAGGATTGGGGTATATTGCAAGGACACATCTGGTCCACCGAATTCCCGGTAATGGACACTGTTTTCTTGCAATTGAGCGTCCTCGGCTGCACCCTGAGGAATCAAGCGGATGCTGTGGCCCTTGTAGGCCATTCGAATGCCTGCACCAACTTCCTGCGGCAGCAACAGCTCCACATCATTATCTCGCATCCCGTAGCCATCTGTCACAGGAACTAGCGTGGTGTCCTTATCTCTTATACTGCCATCAGGTGCAATGTATTTCACATTTTCACCCATATAATAAACGCTTCTTGTGCCATCCCGATTTTGAAACACATAAGTGTTCAATGCTTCTTCCTCAGGAAGTCTCGCTACATGGTCTGCCCGTCCAAAGGATTCTCGGTCCAGGTGACGAAAAACACCATCTTCTTCGCATTCAGTATAGAAACAATCCTCATGCGACTCTTTATTTTTCTCCGGTGTTACGATTTCGGAGGAGCCAGGCGTTTCATTTTTTTCTTTTGCATGTACCGGTGTCCAAGCTGCACAGCCCAACAAAAGTACCAATGCGAGAACTACGGACAAGCATCGTTTCATAGTTTTTTCTCCTTCAATTAATCTGAATGATTAGAGATATGAAATAGTAGATAACTCCCAACCCCTTGATGAACCAGAAATTGAGTTTCCAATCTAATTTTACTTCATTAACATACTACAGCCAGTTTTTTGTTTCAATGCTTTTGCCGCAACTGCGATTTTTTCATCACAGTTGCGACTACAACCATTAATTGCGTTCATCAGCCCATGTTTATTACCGTCAAAAACACAGATGGGTATATATCGTATTAAGCATTCTTCTTAGCGCTTTATTAGTTTAATTTTCTAGCTAGTGTATACCGACAATAAACAATTAGGCTATTCTTCATTAAACCTTATTATTGCCACAAAGCAAATCGGCCGACTACATAATGAGCCGACCGATTTGGAAAACTATTTTGAAATGTCACCTTTACTTTTGCAAACTTCCAAGAGACGCATTTCTATCTAAACCTATTAATTGACCACACCAAAAAAGTTTGCCATCAATCTAGCACCGGCGCATTAATTTCATGGGGGATTTTTTTGTGCAACCCAAAATAAAAAGATAGAAGAGAAGGGACATTAACATCAATTGTAAAATACACGCCACCAAAAGAGGATCACCGATTTCTCCAGAGATCTCACCGCAATTAAAGTCAACCGCCCCAAATGCGGCAGAATAGGCCCTTGCATACGCATTCTTTGCAATAATTCGACCAATAATCACACCTGCCCCAATCGACACTACCACTGGCACCATAGATATTTTCCACCAAGTAGCCCGAACATTTCTTCTCATTTCACCAAGGGCTAGCATCAATCCTATTGTATGGTATTGTTTTCGGACAAAGAACACTAAATATATCAGCAAGACTGCCAAGAAAACACAGCAAGAAATAATAAATTGCATATCCGCATTGTTTTTAAAACTATCAAGTGCATTCTCAACACCAGCGTATCCCTCGTCATAGAATAGCAGCAAGTCTTCTGGATAACCCCGCTGCACAATCTCCGCCCGCACTTCATCGATTGATCCATTTTTCAGCACAATAGAAAAGAAAATCCCTCCGTCACTCGTGTAGCATATCTCTGGTAAAGTCGCATTAGGTACAAACACTGTGTTCGGGTTGATGGAATATGCTGAATGACTCCATGTATTCAATTGTCGATAGATACCAACAACAGTATATGTTGTTTCATCTTCCACAAATCCAATTTGTGCAGAATACTGTTGTGCTGGCAGGTTTGCGTTCTCTATTAGCCCATCATAGGGATCTGCCCCCCAATAAAAGCGCATATCCAGGGAATCTCCAACAGACAGACCACTTTCCAGCGCCACCGCTTCTGGAATGATGCATACCCGGTTGCCAGCGTAGTCCTCAGCCGAAAACATTCGCCCCTCAATCAAGATGATATCATTAGACACAATTGGATACATAGATTCCAAAAGATCTGTTCCAAGAACCGGAACACATTGATACTGCACTTGGATTTCGCTCAGCACGCGGTTCCATTGGGTTCCTGCATCGGATCGCAGAAAGTTTTCCACACTATCGGATAACGGTGCAATAGTAGGCGTGGACAGCAACTGACATAACGGAACATTGCCAGTAGAACCATCGATTTGTGGGGCAAAATATGATTCATCATATGCCGCTCCTATATCCTGTACCACCATAAATGCAGAATCGATGCATTGTATATCTTTTGTGCTCAAACTTATACTGTGATCCGCTGTTCTATACTCTGTCCCAGTGCCATCGGATACAACATTATCCCAGTTTATCTCTTGTGCAGAGCAATGTATAATAGAAGAAAGTCTTGTCCTTAGCTCTAGATCCCGATCTACATATTCTGCACCATACACAATATAGGTGTCACCCAACATCAACGATGCCGCATTTAGCATCACTTCGTCCTGAAATCTACAGTATAGAGTGATGTTTTTTCTTGTGTCATAGCTATGGTGTAATGCCAAAACCTGCTGGATATTCGCTTGCAACGTTACAGTGACCACGCCTGTTTTTTCTTCCGTTTCAATACTACCAATATCGGTCAACTGAACTACCAACACTGCACCAGTATAGGGCGCATTGCTGGCAGACCTATATTGACCATCGGATGCTACATTGGTCACAGTTTCTATATCAGGACTCCATGCGCTGATAAACTGTTGCTGATAGATTCCATTGACCGCCTCCTTATTTTTCTGAAGGCCATAGATAAACTCCCACATCTCAGCAGTAATAATACTGCGCTCAACAGTGATCGACTGGCCATTGCCCATGTCTACAGAAACATTTTCTTTTTCATTTGTAGGCAATGCGATTGTTGTGAAACGTTTCTCGATAGACTGAACGGTACTCTCTGATGCAAGCTTCACCGCAAAAGAAACCATAAAGAAAGTACAGCTGCTACACAATAATAATGTTAGCGCTATCAGCCGTACTGGCTGACGTAGTAACTGCTTGAAAACATTCATATTTTTTCCTCCGCAATGCGTCCATCTTGCATCACCAAAACCCTGTCGGCAACCTTTGCGATCTCTAGATCATGCGTCACTACAATCACACAACATTGCTGTTGGTGCGACAACTCTCGCAACAGCATGACCACCTCTCTAGAATTTTCTACATCCAAATTTCCTGTAGGCTCATCTGCTAAAACAAGTTTGGCATGATTTGCCAATGCTCTGGCGATGGCAACTCTCTGCTGTTCTCCGCCAGAAAGCATTGCAGGCAACCGCCGCAAATAGTTTTCACCAAGTCCAACCAAGGAAAGCTTTTCTTTGGCTCTCTCCATAGCATCTGCTATCGAATATTTATTTAGAATTAGCGGATAGGCCACATTTTCCTGTGCGGTCATCAAAGGAAATAGGTTATAGTTTTGAAAAATCAGCGACATTTGTGATCTGCGATATAGATCCAGATCCATCTTTTGCAGATCAACACCATCAATAAGAATTTCGCCTGCTGTTGGCTTGTCTAAACCCGCTAACAGCGACAAAAGGGTCGTTTTTCCGCTACCGCTTTTGCCAACAATCGCGCAGAACTCACCTGATCTTGCGGTAAAGGTCACATCCTTTACTGCGTGTACCGTCTGTAGTCTCGTTTTGTATGTGTAACATAGATTATTAAGCGTAACTTCCATAGATCTACTCCGCCTCCTTTGCACTTCGAATTCCTATTTTAAAAATGATAACCATTGTGGAAATAATGGTTCCTGCTACCGCAAAAAGTATTGTGCCAATAATGGCTCCCGTTGGCATCGCAAAGGGAGTTCTGATCTTCTGGGTAATGGAGGCGATCAACAATGCCAATAAAAGCCACAGACCCATTTCCAAGAGCAGAATCACAGAAAGCTGCGTCCGGGTAGTCCCAACAAATCGTAATATGCTGATCTCCCATCTTCGGACCCAAACATAAATAAAACAGACGACAAAGGCAATTGCCATATCTATGAGAATCATGATGGGATAAAGCTTTGAAAGCATCTCTGTATTTTGTTTTAGGCTGGAAACGGTTTGATTTAGTTCCTCGTCTAATATCATTGCACCAAAGCGCCCATTAGGATTCCGCTCCAGTGTAGGATCCACCTGCAAAAAATGCCGGAAAAGCAACTCCCGAAAAACCGGTATTTGCGTGTTATCCTTGATACGTGCACGAATGCTATCCAGCGTATAGTAGCCATCCAACTGTACTAGTAGTGAGGCAGCAACATTCCACGGAATATAAATATTTTCAGAGTCGCCGGAATAGACACCAACGACACGGAATTGGCATAAATTCGCCTCTGTCTGATAGGGCGAGGCACCTGCATAAATCTCTATGTAGTAATTGCCATTATCATCCGGCGTGATAGAATAGAGCAGCGCCTCGGAAAGAATACAAGTATTTTCACTGTTAGACAGGAATGATACATCTGCCTGGTCAAAAAAATGGATCTGCACACCTTCGGTGGAAGATAATTCTAGAGCAGTCTCAACAAATGAAATGCCCACAAGTTTTCGTTTCTCCTCAAAAAGAGCATAGTTGTCATTTGTAGCTTCATAGGCGTAGTACAAGGTTGATTTCAGGTGCACCTGCTCTACATAGGAGGAAAAAGGGATTTGTTGCAGGACACCCTCATAATAATACTGGTCGGATACAAATAAATCACCATAATAATCAGTTATGCTCAAATTATCTGTTTGAGTGCCCCGTACATTACAAATTACAACATCCACCGGTAAATTTTGATACGCTTCGCATATCTGTTGATGCTTCAATAATAAATTATCCGAATATCTCGAAAGAAATAAAAATATGACAACAAACAGAATTACAAGGATAATACCACTCAATATTCTACGGCGTACTCTGTTGTACAAATAAAACAGGATGCTCATATTCCTTACACCTCCTTGTTTATCCCACTTTAGGGGTGCAAGTAAAAACTTGCACCCCTAGAACACATTTTTTAGACTGTATTCGACTAGCGTGAAAAAGTAATAGCTTACGGAGCTATACATGCACCGTTACCGGGGCATGTGTATGTATTCCAAATTGTTCCAAAAGATTCTTCACAAAATTCACATTTTTGTTCATATTCGGCTGTATGCATTTCCCTATTAATAATATGGAAATGATTTCCGGTGAAATAATTAGCAATAGAATGATCTTCAGAAATTTTGTAAATCGTTGTTGCTTTAATGAAACCGCAACTACAGACTTCAATTTTTACCTTCTCGACATAATGGGTATCCTCATCATTTTCAGTATAATAAAAAGAATATCCATCAAAATTCCAGACATGCTCATGCTCGCTGGCAGGCTCTGCAATATCCACTTCTGTTGCAAAAGTAGGAGCAGCTAACACCACAATTAGGCACAAAGTAAAAAGTGCAGATAAGATACGGCAAATTACTTTTTTGTTCATATATTTTCTCCTTTCAGATTTTTCTGACTTTTTGCCCTAAGGTAGTCAGCATACCACAATAGACACCGTTTGATCTATCTGCCCAAATTGATGTCCAACAATCTGAGTAAAGGGCACAATTTATGCATTAATGCTGGCCAGGCATTCTTGCATCTTATTAATTCCCTCTGCCTAAATTGGGTAGTATGCACCCATGGCTGAGGTACAGTGAATCCTCACATGCATATCATATTACATTCGATTTTATAACATTAACATACTGCAACTAAACAATGATTTCAATTCTTTTGCCGTAACTGCGATTTTTCATGCATAACTGCCACGCACTCTTTTGGTATTACCCAAACAACCAGAATTGACATAATAGTGATATCATTTATCTGCTCAGTTAGCAGCTCGCTTCGCTCGATGCTTGAAGCTAAAGCTTTTTGACTAGGCACCTCCACCGGCAAAGCCGGTGGTTTCCTAACCAATAAAAAACGGCTGGAAGGATAAAAATTTCCTGCCAGCCGAACTATTTACTTTAATTGTAATATATCAAATATATGGCACAAACCTTCTGCCTACTTATCATTCCTGTTGGGGTTAGACAAATACAATACAACTTCCTGAATCAACCGCACCTGTGCCTCCGATAATTTAGATCCATCGGATGTAGGACAAGAAAACTCCTGAAACAGCATCTCCAATATCTTGCGTTGACTATCGGACAAGCCTTTGGTTGAATAAATGGTTTCCTCAGAAATACCAACCAAGTGATCTAATGATGTATTCAAAACGAGAGCAATACTGACAGCAACATCTAACGGTGGGAGTTGCGCATTTGATTCATATCCACAAACCACAGTGTTGCTTTTACTGATCCGTCGCGACAACTCCCTTTGACTCATGCCCCTCTTTTTACGTATTTCTTTAATGCGCAATCCCAAATCGTACATCGTACTACCCCTCATGGATATTAAGAATAATAAAATTTTACTACATCAGTATTCCATATGGCAGAATTTTGTGATATAGTTATTTCGAATATCCGGAATTTTAAATTTTGGGGCTTACAAAACTGCCGGGAGTGTGTATTATGAATTCTAAGACAAAGACGGACTCTGTTGTACATTGTCAGATTGTGAGGAGCATTTCAGTGATCAATATTTTAATTTGTGATGATGATTTAGGCTTCCTTAAAAGAATGCAAAATCTGGTTGAGATATTTTTAGGCACAAAGGGAATTAAGGCAACGCTATATACTTTCTCAGATGCCCAAAAAATCAGCCCGCAGATTCTAAAGTCGATCGATATAGCTTTTTTGGATATCGACTTTGAGCAGAAACACTTTAACGGCCTGGATCTTGCCAAAAAATTGCGTTTTTTTCGAAAGGATGCGGTAATAATCTTTGTTACCAATTTTATAGAATATGCACCTGATGGATATGAAGTACAAGCATTTCGATACTTATTGAAGCGACAAATAAACGACGGTTTCCCCCAATATTTGGATCTAGCAATCTCACACTTAAAACGCGAACGTGATACCGTAAAATTCCAAATCAGTGGCGAAATTATAGATGTTCCTTTAGTTGATATTTTATATTTTGAGGTGTACCAACATAGCGTTACGATGCATCTTAGAAAAAATGGACAAAAATCTTCTTATAAATTTTATGCCTCCCTAAGTGATTTGGAAGAAAGGCTTTCTAGCAGAGGATTTTTACGCGTACATAACAGTTATTTGGTTAATATGCAATATATTTTGAAGTTTCAATGTCGTCAAGTCACGCTACAAGGTGGTGTCCAGTTGCGCGTCAGCGAGAAAAACTATGCCGAAAATAAACAAAAATATCTTCTTTGGCGGGGGTGGCAGGGATGATTACTTTTATTACTACAACCTGGATCGGATTAGAAGCTCTATGCTACTTTTTTTTCTTCGAATCATTTTTGCATAGAGGTAATTCATTTCGAAGAATAGTGCTTGCATTTCTATTAACGTGGGCTTTATTTTTTATGTGCATGAAAATCCCTCCGTTACCAGGCATTGATCAATTGGGTCCCATCTGCATCGCTATTGCTGTATCTTTCTTGCTATATAAAGGAAAGTGGTATTATCATATCCTTGCCGGATTTGTGTGCTATGTCCTATTCACAATAATTGATGCCGGAGTAGCATATGGTGTCAGCGCACTGCGAAACATCAGTTTCACCGAATTAGTGCAACAAAAATATGCCTATTTGACCACAGTGACCCTAGCAAAATTAGTGGAACTAATGTTATCATGGCTCATTCTTCGCCTCAGGCGGAGAGCAAGAACACAAACTGCAGGAAAGTGGATTCTTCTAACATTACTATTCCCAGCGGTTAGCGCAGCAATGCTTATTGTAATCTTTTTCAGTTTCCAAGAGCGGACTGATCTTTCTTTGAGCGTACTTGTGTTTAGTTTTTTGTTAGGTATAGCAAATGCCGCTATTCTTTACATAATCCATGTAATTGAACGAACCACATACCAACAGGGAGAAATGACCTCTTTGAAACAAACTGTTGCTCTCCAGGCCTCCCATTTTGAACATTTAGAGCAGAATTATCGTAGCCAGCAACGATCGGTTCATGAATTTGAGCGTCATATACAGGCACTGTCAGATTTAATAGAGTCAGGTGAGTCCGATGCTGCTAGCAAATATTTATGGTCGTTAAAATCTAACCATTCCATGCGATTATTCCGAGTTAATACTAAGCATCCTGTCATGGATGTGATCCTAGATCAAAAGTACTCTTATGCGCTAGAGCAAAATATACGAATGCATATCCAGGTTAACGATCTATCTAGCGTAAATCTACCAACTGAATTTCTGGTTGTAATTTTGTCAAATTTGCTAGATAACGCTATTGAGGCCTGCCTGCGACTTTCGGATAATCGACAAATAGTTTGTAGCTTTTTGGCAGAAGATAATCTTTACTTCACTATCCGTAATACCAGTATTCCTGTACAAATTGAACATGGTAGAATTCAAACCACAAAAGAGCAGGCACACATTCATGGATATGGCCTACCTGCTGTTCGATATGCGCTAGATCGGCTAGGTGCTGAGTATTCCATGGAATACCGTGATGGTTGGTTCCAATTTGTTGCAGAAATCCCAATTGTTTCTCCCCAATAATATTCATTTGTCATGACACATCTCGCGACATTCCCATAGGATCATCTAACATTTACATCCAATCTATCATGAACACAATCGAAACTCAATAATCATAACCACCGGCCGTGTGTGCCGTGTGCCGGTTGGTTTTCTTTATACAAAAAGTAAATGCTCTGTTGCTACTTTGTTTCAACAGAGCATTTACTTTTTCTCGCAATTCCTTTCCCGTTTTGCGCAAAAAAAGTAGCAGTTACGGCATAAAAAGTGAAAATCCGCTTTGCCTATGATAGATTAAAAAAGGGTGGTATCTAGTGAAATTTGTCGATTCCATCGTTCAATACTGCATCAAAGAAACGTATATCAATAGCGATCAAGCCCCTTGGCTGCGATATGCTATCGAAAAGCGATTTGCCACATTAGTGGTTTCTATTCCATTCCTTATTGTTGGAATGCTCCTCTCTACCCCAGGTGCGGCCATATTCTTTTTTGGCAGTTTTTATTTTTTACGAGAGCGCGTCAATGGGATTCATGCCAAAACGGTATTTCACTGTTTAATATTTTCCTTGATTCTTGATGCTATCTTTTTAGGCATCTTTTTTTGGTACATGGGGTCCGTTGCGCTTCTTATAACATCCAGTATCTCTATAGTCATCATCTTAGTTCTCGCTCCGTATAATCACCCCAACATATGGTTGTCTCCTGCAGAATTACATATATCTGCTAGAAAAGCGCGATTCCGGTTGGCAATCATTGTTATGATGTGTCCTTTGTTGTGTATTTTTAAGCAATTTGCAATTGTGCGAGGATTATGTCTTAGTATCATACTAACCGCACTTTTGCTTATCTTTGCATATATTATCAAACCAGGAGGAACCACAAATGAACGCAAATAATTCTGCAATGAAGACCCTTTTAAAGAAGATTGCCGTATCCCTTGCCTCCAGCGGAGATGACGAATGGCCGCCCAGATGTACGGCACTTCTGTATCAGCCCGTTCATCCCACTTTGGCTACAACCAGCACGGATTCTAAGTGCCTACCCAAAAGCAAATAACTCTACTCTAGCATCATCGTCCATGACCATGCAAAGCAAGACGCACAGACGCAGTGCTACAATAAAATACTACGAGGTATCCAAATGTCAGATAAAAGCACTGAATCTTTATGGATCCGTTGTCCTGTGTGTTGCGGAAAAACACGCACAAAGGTCTATTTAGATACTGTTCTAATTAATTTCCCCTTATTCTGCCCAAAATGCAGGCGAGAATCCATTATTAATGTTGTACAATTGAAAATGGTTATGAACACAGAGCCAGATGCGTAAGCACAGAGCCTGCTACCCAACTGAGTTGGATAGCAGGCTCATTTTATTTTATTGCCCTTCTTTCTTTACTGCGCATAACATTCAGTATGGACACAAATATTGGAATCAGAACTTCCGCTTCCTGCTCATTGCATTCTTCTAAAAGAACGCGCAATTGACTATGTGCAGATGATTGTTGGAACAATTCTGGTGTAAATATCTCTCTTGCATCTACTTTCAGTGCTCGCAACAGAGGATAAAGCACCTCCATTTTGGGATTGCCCTTATAGTTTTCAATATTCAGAATTGTCCGGCTGTCAACATCAATAGAACTTGCAAGTTCGCTCTGCGTCATTTGCAATCTTGCTCTTGCACGTTTCACTGCATCTCCCAAAGGGCGAGAATATTCAGGCATTGTACTTCACCTCGTATATATTCTACACTACACATATCAATTAGTGAATTCATCCTGTTTCATAACTTCCCTGTACTATAGTTCATGTTTTACGAGGATCCGAAATATGAATCGAACAATTGCTAGCATATTCTTCAATGTGAATTGTATAGTTTTTTGTTTTCTTGTGCGATTCAGCATTTCTCTTTAGGTGAACCCGAGTGCACCTGCGCCTCCATTTGCCTTTTCTTTCATAATTGCCGCGGTCCTCCGTTTATTCAGATCTTTGCATTAATGAATAAACGGAGGCCTTTATATGCAGATAACTAATCGCAACAATGCGCCCGCGCATTGCCCACAAAATACATTAATTGAAGTAGGTAACCTCATTCGATCCATCCGTGAGGCCGCCCAAATAACGCAATGCGAACTGGCTGAAATGGCAGGTTTGGGAGAAAAAACAATAAGTCGTCTTGAACTTGGTGCATCCAACATGAGAATTGAAACATTTTTCAGATTGGCTCAAACTTTAAGAGTATCACCCAACGAACTGACTCCCAGTTGCTTCACAAGTGTTTCCCGGGACTCTCAATTAGGAGACTTATCTAATCTCTTTGAACGCCTAACCGATTCGCAAAAAGCCATTGTATACAACACCATGCTTACATTAATTCAGTCGCTACTTTCAAGTTCATAAATTCATCATACACGATGAATTGTCTAGAGAATTTCATCGAGTACGATGTTCAAATCTAGGCGCAACCCATGTACAATTCATATTAGCAAATCGGTATCACGCCGAAAATGCTATGTGCCTTCAAAACTAAATGATCAGCCAAATCAGGATACAATCCATCCAGGGGAAGTGCCGCGATGAAATGAGCGCACCAATGGAGGATGCACGCCGCTGTGGTCCAGGGGCAGGAACGGGATTGGGGAAGACTGACGCAAAACAAATTACCGTGCCCAAGCAATTGGGCACGGTGTTTGTAGCCTCATCTAATGACCAGTAACGACAGTATTGATCATTAGCTGAAGCTATAAATGAAATATCAACAGGAGAAAACAACTATGATGTACAAGAAAAATGCGACAGTACTGGTCCCCAGCGAATTGATGTACGCTTTTGATCCGAACCAG
>JAEIGA010004745.1_pt1 | contig 20959 bp, 11 predicted proteins | sample 9270691 | NCBI WGS metagenome assembly JAEIGA01 (sample SAMN17057246, study PRJNA624740) | gut metagenome | biome: biome; isolation source: fecal sample | host: Bos grunniens | place: China: Xizang | collected 2019 | reverse complement strand
TATTCTTTATCCATACCACTACGCTGGAAAATCTGCCGACTTGGCAAGCCTTTCTACAGGTGCCACCCCATATTCTCACGGCATCTGCACCAATGCTTTTTACAATCAGAAATCGTATAAAATGCAGTCTTTTTTGCAAGACAATGCGGTGAAAGCTGTAGGTGGTGCAGAAAATTACTCTGCTCAGTCGCTTATTTGCACCACTGTGGCAGATGAGTTAAACGAATATACCTTTGGAAAATCCAAGATTTATTCTATTGCATTCAATGCAGAAAATGCCATTTATAGCATTGGTCATAGTGGCATACCATTTTGGATAGATAAGAAAACTGGCAATTGGGCGTCTTCTACTTACTACACCGCTACATTGCCAGAATGGGTTATGAAACATGGAGTAGATGCGTTTATAGACAAAGATTGGGAACCACTTTTGCCTGCGGGCTATTACGTGTCGGCAAGTAGTGGAGCAAAAGGTTTTAAATACAAACTAAAAGAAGCATGCAATGGTACTAAAATGTATTCAAACTTTGCCACTTCGCCTTTTGCAAATGCCATGATTACTGATATGGCACTTAAGACCATAGATTCAGAAAAGTTGGGCAAAGATATTTTCCCAGATTTGTTGTACGTAAACTACGAGCTTCAAAACTTTTGTTTAAACGATAGCGAGGGTATTACAGTTGAGCTAGAAGATGCATATTTAAGATTGGACAAAGATTTGGCGGCATTCCTTGATGCTATAGAAAAAAGGTTTAAGAAAGAAAATGTGCTGGTTTATCTTATCTCGGATAGAACCATGAAACCTACCAAACCATACAACGATCGCATTACCTACAAAGAGTTCAATTCTGGGCGTTATGCTGCGCTTCTAAACTCATACCTTATGGCACACTATGGTAAATATAAATGGGTGCAAGCTTGCTACGATGGTCACATTTATTTGGATAGAAAAATGGCAGAAGATAAAAAAGTGTCGTTTAAGGAGTTGCATGACAAGGCTATAGAGTTTTTCTCTACCATACCGGGAGTGTCAAATGTGTGGCCTTCTTATCTTTTAAAAACCATAAATCACAACTTCTCATATCACCCTCAAAATGCCGGTGACCTTATTTATAGCCTGCAAGTAGGATATTACGAGATAGATGCCAAAGGCAAAAAGACAGATTTTTGCAATAAACTCAACCAATCTGTGCTTTTGATGCTTTGGGGTGGCAACGTCAAACACCAAAAGGTAAACGACAGCAAATCTGCTCTTATGCTGTCACCTACCATCTCAGAAATCCTAGGCATCTCCACTCCCAACTGCACCTCCGAATGCTCGCTAATGGAGTGAAATAACAACAACTTGAACCGGTCGCAATTTGCGACTAGTTCAACTAGTTTATTTTCTGAGACTTGAAGGTGGTAAGTGCAAATAGCCGATTAAAACAAAAAATAAATCTCGTCTAGTGATAGCAGGGCGCTATCTATTAGACGTATTTTAATTTTTCAGCTTCGCATAAAGGTAACAAAATTTATTTTGACTTGCAAAAATTCTTTTAAATCGTTTGAATATATAAAAAAATGTTATACATTTGTGAAAGTTCACGCCGTACTATGGGAGTATAGTTTAGTGGGTGGGCTTAATATTACATATTAGACGTCTTTAGACGTTTTGTAGTGGTCTATCGGAATCTCGCAAATTCTAAATTACAAATCACTTACAAAGCAACAAAAGATGTTCTACGGGTATGTACATATAGGTGTAGTGTATTTACACCTTTACATACGGCGTGGGCTTCGTGTTGCTAGTTCTTGATTTGTGGGCAATGCGAGAGCCTCGATAGCGGAACTGCAACGATGGGGTCCCGCTTTTTTATTTCTATACATAAGCATAATTCCCTCCTTTAGCCGTCTTCTATGCTTAATCTCAAAACCAAAAACTTTAAAATCAAATACTTTAATATTTATGCTTATGAAACGATTTTACACATTATTAATATTGTGCTTAGGCGTTTTTAGTACGCTTATGGCACATGATGTAGTAGTGAATGGTATCTACTATAATTTGGATACTACTAATAAAACTGCTGAGGTAACATATCAAGGAGATTCTTATGAAGACTATGAAGAATATTCAGGTGTAGTAAAGATTCCAGCATCAATAACCTATAATGGTGTAAGTTATAGTGTTATTTCTATTGGAAGCTCTGCGTTCCAGGATTGCGTTAGTATGACTTCTATTACTTTATCTGAGGGCCTTCAAGAAATAGGTGGTCAGGCATTTTCTAGTTGTCCTTCTTTAACCTCAATTACAATTCCCAATAGCGTTACTAAGATAGCTGGTGGGGCTTTTGCTTCCTTTATAGGTTGTAATTATAAAAATGTATTAAGGCATATTACTCTTGGCTCTGGTATAGTTGAAATTGGAACTGGTGCCTTTTATTCTGCATTTGACGATGGAGAGATTATAGTGGAATATAATGGTACTGCAGATACGTGGGCAAAAATTTATTTTGCTGATAAAGATGCAAATCCACTTTATAAAGCTAAAAACCTTTATATAAATGGGAATTTATTGACAGAAGCAAATATAACATCTGCAACTTTTATCAGATCTTATGCTTTTATAAATTGTACAAGTCTTACGACTTTAAAAATTGGTAGTAGTGTTCAAACTATTGGTACAGAAACTTTTAAAGGTTGTAATAATCTAAAATATATAACATCTTATCCTACTACAGTCCCAAAGGTATATTCAACTCCTTTCTCTAATTATAATGCCTATTTATATGTACCTTGTGCATCTAAAGAAGATTATGATTTACATAATATATTTGGTAGCTTTAAATATATTGAATGTGTTACAGAAGAAGAGGGTGATAATAATGGTGGTAACTCTGGTACTACACCAACACCAACTCCAACACCAACTCCAACACCAGACCCTAATGTGGCACCTTTATATATAAAAGGTGGTTTCAATAATTGGGAAGTAAATGACACATACAAATTAACCTCTGCTGATGGTAACTATTATGTTGCAAACTATTCAGCAGGTAACGAGATAACAATTTCAGGAAACTTCAAAATTTCAAATGAAGATTGGAGTGTAAATTATGGTGGAGGATTTCTAATAGAAGCAGGTAAACCATATATGTTAGTTCCTAGTGCAGAAAACCTTGATACTGCTGGAAAAATTAAAGTTTCTAAAGTAGAGTTTACTCTATCTACCGCTGTGTTAAAAATCACTGGTACTACATCTTCAAATGAATTTGATACAACCAAAGACCAAGGTGTAGCATTTGTGGTGAACCCAAGAGGAACTAGCCCTGTGTATGTGCCATTAACACATAGTTATAATGCAGAATCCCAAACTGCTCAATATACTGGCACATATACTGTAACAGAACTTGGCGTTACTGCAAAAATTGGTGGTTTGACAAACTTCAATGTGATTGACTATGGTACAAATGGTCAACCAGTGATGCCTAAATTCATTTACGATATGGTCAAAGGTGCCTACGATGGCTTTACAATTGAGGGCGATTATAAGGTGGGTGATGTGCTAAATATTCTTGTATTATTTGATAAAGATTGGAATTCAAGTATCCTTATAAATGTGCAAGAGGCTGGTGCAAATCCAACTCCAGATCCTGATCCAACTCCAGATCCTAACCCAACTCCAACTCCTAGCGGAGAGATTACATTATACTATGTAAATAATACAAACTGGACTACAGTGAATGCTTATGCATGGGACTTTACAACAAATACTCCTATTGGTGCATGGCCAGGAGTTGCTGCTACTAAGTTAAATAAAACAGTAGATGGATATAGTGTTTATTCATATACATTCGATTCAACATTAGCAGACCGAATTATCTTCAACAATGGCAATGGTGGTGAAGGCAACCAAACTGCAGATTTAGTTGTAGATGCTTCTAAACCATATTACTACGATGGCGTTTGGTATGCTTCATTAACATTTGATGCAAATGGAGGAACAGTTGACCCAACACCAACCCCTGATCCAGAGCCAACTCCAACTCCAGATCCAAATGCTAATTTCTTTGTAGCGGGTAATGGTGGTAGTGATGCTACTGGTATTTGGTTAGGTGGTATTGAATGGAATTCTTCTGCGGAAGCAAATAGAATGACTGATGCAAATAACGACGGCTTTTATGAAATTACATATTCAAATGTGCCTGCTGGTACATGGAGCTTTAAAGTGGTAGCAAATGGTTCTTGGTTGGGTAGTAATTACTTAGATACAGTAAATTCTTCTGCAGGATATACTACTGCTCCAAATGATGGAAACATAGGCTTTACCCTTAGTGAACCTGCCAATGTAACAATTAAATTTAATGCAGCAACTGGTGGCATTACTCTTACCACTCCTTCTGGAAACTTTGGAACTGTAAAAATAGATTACTTCACAGTAGCAAATACAGATGAATGTTTGGTAGAAAATAGATTTACAGCTGCAAATAATAATACAGTTACATTTACAGTAGACATTGTAGTGGATTCAACTTTAGGCTATCAATATGTATCTTATCGTATTATTGGTAACTGTAGCTATGCTGTTTATGAAACATTCGTTGGCATAGAAATAACAGAAAATGGTACATACACGCTAACAGTTAAATTCAATGGCGATTATAATAATCCAGATTTCACTATTAACGCAGTGAAACAAGGTGGTGAGAATCCAGACCCAGAGGACCCAGATACACCTGATACTCCAGTAAATCCAACCCCTGACCCAGAACCAACTCCAGACCCTGAGCCAGAGCCAGACCCTGTGGTTGCTATTAAAAACCTAATGATACAACCATTTGAAAAGGTTCTGCCAAAAAATACAACTACAACAGTAGCAACATTTACACTTGAAAATGCAAATACTGCAACAGTACGTTTAGATGGTATGGATGCAGATTTCTTTGAGTTGGGAGAACAAAATATTGCTGAAGGTGAATGTTCTGTTTCAATAGCATTCAAACCTATTGTAAAGGGTGTTTATTATGCTACATTAATTGTTACTACAGACGAAAAAGTAAATTTAAGTATAAACTTTGCGGCAGTATGTGGAGATGATTCATTCGAACCAGGTGATGTGCCAGAACTAAATCCAGACCCAGTAAATCCAGAAACTCCTACAAATCCAGATGATGATACTGTATCTGTAGATGAGGTTTCTGCAGTAGTGATTTATGCCAAAGATGGTACAGTATATTCGGAACAAGAGTTTGAAATATTTAACCTTGCAGGTATAAATGTTACCGCACAAAATGGTTCTCTACAAGGTATATATGTTGTAAAAACAGAAAAAGGCAATCGTCTAATTAGTGTTTGGTAATAAAATATAAATTAAAAATATAAAGCTTATGAAAAGAATTATAACATTACTCATAGCCTTTGTTGGTGCACTAAGTGCACTCGTAGCGGCAAATACACAACTATATTTAGTTGGTGGTATTACCAGTTGGGGCCACTCGGCAAATTATGAGCTAACCACCACAGATGGCAATTATTATGTGGCTACATATCCATCTGGAAGTGAGATAGAACTCTCTGGTGATTTTAAGTTGTCTGACCCAAGTTGGAACATTTATAATTATGGAGGAAACTTACAAGTAGAAGCAGGTAAGTCTTATACCTTAGTTAAAGGTGGTGGTAACTTAAGTGCAGTAGGTAAAATAAAGATTTCTAAAATTGAATTTACAGTATCTACTGCTACTCTAAAAATTACAGGTGCTACTTCTGCAAACCTATTTGACCTTTCTAAAGATCAAGGAGTGTCGTTGGTAGAATATTCTCCTGCAAATGGAGAGAAGTTTGTTTCTAAATTGACATTCAATGGTAATGGTGTTTACACAGGTACATATACAGTTCCAGACCATGAATTCTATTTAAAGATAGGTGGTGATGGAAACTTCAATACCATAGACTATGGTTGGAATGGTGATTACATTGTTTTAGGTCAGTCATATGTATTGAAGAAAGGTGAAATGCAATTTGCAGCAGTATATCCAGATGAAGGCGACTGGAAAGCAGGTGATGTATTCGATGTGAAAGTAACATTTACATCAGATTGGACTGCAACATTATTGCTAACAAAAAAAGCTGTTGTACCAGAACCTGAAGTTACAATTACAAATCTGCAGGTGCCTGCATTTGCAGAAACAGAAGTTGGTAAGACTACTTCTGTAACAGCAACATATACACTTTCTGGTGCCACAAGCGCTACTGCAACACTAAGTGGAGCAGATGCTACATACTTTAAAATTATTAGACAAAGTGTAACTAATGGCACTGGTAGTGTAGTAATTGAATTTGCTCCAAATGATGAACGTAAATTTAATGCTACATTAAATATTACTTCGGGTGCTAAGGCTCAAAGTAAAACGATAACTGCTTTTGGAACGGTCACTAAACCTGTAATTACAATTACAAATCTTAGTATTGGTAAGTTCTCTAATACTGAAGTTGGTAGTACTTCTACAGTAACAGCAACATACACACTATCTGGTGCCACAAGCGCTACTGCGACACTAAGTGGAGCAGATGCTACATACTTTAAAATTATTAAACAAAGTGTAACAAATGGTACAGGCAGTGTAGTAATTGAATTTATTCCAAATGATGAACGTAAATTTAATGCTACATTAAATATTACATCTTCAGGTGTAAGTGAGAGTGTACAATTTAGTGCTTTGGGCACACTCCCACCTCCAGCAGAAATTAATGATTTGCAAATTTCTACATTTGCAGTAACAGATTTGGGATTTTCTACAACTGCTACTGCAACATATAAATTGGTTAATGCAACAAGTGCTACAGCTACAATTAGTGGCGCAGATGCCACCTACTTTAAAATACTTTCTCAAAATGTAAGTAATGGAGTGGGTTCTGTAGAAATTGAATTTACACCACTTATAGCACGCAAATACAATGCTACACTTACCATTTCATCTGGTAGTACAAGTGAGAGTGTTGCATTTTCTGCTATCGCTCAAGAACCAGTTATAATTATTAGCAATCTTGAAACTCCAAAATTTATAGGTGCAGAAGAAGATAAAATATCAACTGTAACAGTAACATATAATTTAGAAGGAGCCAAAAATGCTACAGCAACACTAAGTGGTACGGATGTTGCATACTTTAAAATTACTTATCAAACAGTAAATAATGGCAATGGTTATGTAACAATTGAATTTACACCAAATATCCCTCGCAAATATGATGCTACACTTACCATTACAGCAGGTAATGAAAGTGAAAGTGTTTCATTTAATGCAATTGCGGCAGCAACCCCTGTAGCACCTGCAATTAAATATCTAAAAGTAGAAGAGTTTGATAGAGTAAGACCTAATGTATCTTGCACATCAATGATTACATATCAACTTGAAAATGCATCTTTGTCGGATATAAGTATAAGTGGTCTAGATGCAGAATTCTTTACTTTAAAAAGTTCTGGTAGTGGTGCAGATAAGTCTTATTCTATCGTCTTTACTCCAATTGCTGCTGGTGGTTATATAGCTACTTTAACTATTACAACAACAAATGGATTAAGTGCAAGTATCGATTTTGCTGCGGTGTGTGAAGATGACTATAGTCCAATAATAGACCCAGTAGTATCAATTAGCAACCTTAAAGTGCCAGCATTTGAAGCCACACAAGTGGGTAAAACCTCTTTTGCTACAGCTACATTTAAAGTACAGGGAACTACATGTGCCACTGCAGAACTAAGTGGTGAGAATGCACGTTCATTTAAAATAATGTCTCAAAGTGTAACAGATGGCAATGGTGAGGTGAAAATTAAATTTGTGCCAAATAAAGAGGGCGAATTTAATGCGACCTTAACTGTGTATGCTGGCAATGAAACAGCAGTAGCATATATAACTGCAATATCCACAGCTTCAGAACCAGACCCAACGCCAACTCCAGACCCAACTCCAGAGCCAGAACCAGGTCCAGGTGACGAGCCAACTCCAGATCCTACCCCTGACCCAGAGCCAGAACCAATCCCTGACCCATATCCAGAGTATCCTATACTTGGATACATCTATATTGTGGAAACAGAAGATACTAAATATAAAAATATAGTTAAGTATCAACCTATAGGTGATGTGGATGAATATACTTTGGCTCCAGAAAAAATAGACCAAGAAATCTATGGTTTGGAAATTTACAAATATGAAATACGTGACGAAATTTATATAAGATATTGGAAAGAAGATGACACAATGGGTAGTGATTTCCGAGACCATAATGAAGAAGGAGTGGACATCACTAAAACACCTTACTACGCTAATGGTATTTGGTACGAAAGCATAGAGGAAATGATGACATGGTATGTGAGATATATTCCATACTGGAATGATGATATTTCAGAAAAAATGGTAGAAGAGTCTCCTGGTGTGTTTGTTGCTACATTAAATGGTATGGAAGATAATCGTGACGATGATTACTATTATTATTTCTTAGGAAATCTAGACGAACCTATTATTACTGTTGGTGAAACTGGTTATTATGAAGCCACATACGAACTACAAATTGCAACAGGTTTCAAAGCAAACATCTATTTGGATGTTAATAATTGGGAAACAGAATGGAAAACTTATTATAAGATAGTTCCTCCTGGTGATCCTTGGAATAAGGATTATATTGATTTGGGACTTCCTAGCGGTTTGTGTTGGGCTACACGAAATGTAGGTGCAAATAAACCACAAGACGAAGGTGAGCACTTTGCTTGGGGTGAGGTAGAATCTAAAAAAGACTATTCATATAAGACATATAAGTGGGCAAATCAACTTAAAAACAACTCATACATTAAGTATGTAACTGATGATTATTATGGATTAATAGACTTCAGGAATACACTAGTACCAGATGATGATGTTGCCAATGTGGCTTGGGGAGGCAAATGGCATATGCCAACTAAGTTAGATGTAGAAGAGTTACTTCGTGAATGTACTACTGAATTTGGGGCTTACTATGGTGTAGAAGGTTATTTCATAACAGGTCCAAATGGAAATGCTATCTTCTTGCCTGGAGCAGAACAATGGGAAGGTACAGATTATACAGAAAGAGGTAGAGGAGGTAATTATTGGACTTCTACTTTAAATGAAGATACTCAAAGTAAAGCCTATATGCTCCAATTCAATCTAACTAATATAGATTTAGATGATAATGTATCGCGTACTAATGGCTTAGTTGTTCGTCCTGTAATTCTCAGAGATTATGTAGGAATAGACGAGGTGGAAGCAGAAACTATAAAAGTTTATGCTAGCGAACACACCATCTATTGTGAAGAAGCATTCCAAATCTACACAACAACAGGTCTAGATGTAACACATCTAAACGGTGCTCTTGAAGGTATTTACATTGTAAAAACAGAAAAAGGCAATCAGTTAATCAGTGTTTGGTAACAAATCTTTTAGAATATAAAGTTTAAAAATTAATAGTTAACAATCATGGCAACTGCACTTGACACTCTCAGGTGCAGTTGTTTTTTTATAATACAATTTGTTTAAATTAAATTCTTTAACGTGGTTGGGGTCTAAATAAAAATTATTACATTTGCAGTAATAATGTTTTTAAAGTTTTAAAAATCATTATTACTAAATACAGAAGAAGTTATGAAAAAAATATTAGGACTAATTTTTGGGGTGGTTTTTGCTACCTGTGTTATGGCTCAAGAAGAAGGTGTGGTTGTGCTTCATCAAGATTCTATTATGGAGTCGCTTCTAGTGAAAAAGGAATCTACCGACAAAAACAATGCTGTTACAGCGGTGGGTTACAGGGTGCAAGTGTATTCAAACAACAATGCTCGCAAGGCTAAGTCTGAGGCGTTTGAACTAGAAGAAAAACTAAAAGAAATCTTCCCAGATGTGAAGTGTTATGTGTCTTATAGTGCGCCTTTCTGGAAAGTTCGCCTTGGCGACTTTAGTAATTACGCCGAAGCAGTAGTGTTTAGCAAAAAAGTGAAAAAAGAACTTCCAAAACTTGCTGGTGAGATTATTGTTACAAAAGAAAACAATACAAAACCATTGTATCTAGACGAAAAAATTGAGACAAAACCTCTTCAACAAACAGAAATAGAAGAATAAAATGATAATAAAACTATACGAAGATAATCCAAACCCACGAGAGATTTTAGAGATAGTTAAAATCTTGAAAGATGGCGGCGTAATAGTGTATCCAACCGATACACTCTATGCTTTTGGTTGCGATATTACAAACGCAAAGGCGGTGGAAAAAATCTGTGCCATTAAAAATATCGACCCAGTGAAAATGCCACTTTCATTTGTGTGTAGCAATATTAGTCACGTTAGTAATTATTCTTTTATCGACAACAAACTATTCAAGATACTTAAATCTTGCTTGCCTGGTCCATTTACCTTTTTGTTGAAAGGCAATAGCAACCTTCCAAAACTCTTCAAGAAAAAAAATGTGGTGGGCATACGCATTCCAGACAATAAAATTGCTCTAGCAATAGTAGAAGCACTTGGCAACCCAATTCTTTCTTCTTCTGTGCCTATCAACGAAGACGAAATAGAATACAGCACCGACCCAGAGCTCATCGAAGAATTCTTTGGCTCTCGTGTAGATTGTGTTATCGACGCAGGCATTGGAGAAACCGAACCTTCTACCATTATCGACTGCACAGGGGATGAGATAGAAGTGAAAAGAAAGGGGAAGGGAATATTTATTCCAGAATAACGCCAGCATTATTTTAAAGGGTGCTTTTATTCCCGTTGGTCATCAACACGTGTCGTTGCCCTCGTCCTCAAAATCCTCGAGTACTCCGTGTACACTCCGGTTTTTCAGACTTCGGGACGCCTAAAAATCCCTCCTTTAAAATAATTCTGAAGGGTTAGTCCATAAAGTGGTAGAAATAAAAAAACTAATGAAAATGGAAAAATATGTAATCATAGTGGCTGGGGGGAGCGGAAAGAGAATGGGGGGCGAGATGCCAAAACAGTTTCTTCTTGTGGCAGGCAGACCTGTGCTGATGCATACTGTGGATGCTTTTGCGCGCACGTCAAGCGAATTTAAATTTATTTTGGTGCTGCCAGAGGAACATTTTACCACTTGGAACTCACTTGTAGATGAATATAACTTCACCACTCCTATAACATTGGTGGCAGGCGGAAAGGAAAGGTTCTTTTCTGTGAAAAACGCATTGGCTCACGTGCCAACAGGTGCTCTTGTGGCAGTGCACGATGGTGTGCGTCCTTTTGTTTCAAAAGAAACTATAAATGAGGCCTTTGAGGTGGCTGCAGAAAAGGGTTCGGCAGTGCCAGTGATAGACGAAGTGGATTCGTTGCGTAGAGTTTCAGAAGGTACTTCGCAAGCAGTAAATCGCTCAGAATACAAGCGTGTGCAAACTCCACAAGTGTTTCAGTCAACCATACTTAAAAAAGCTTATAATCAAGAGTTTTCTTCACTTTTTACCGACGATGCATCTGTGGTAGAAAGAATATCAGAGAAGATAACTCTAACAAAAGGCAACGTAGAAAATATAAAACTTACCACCCCTCACGAACTACTTTTGGCAGAAGCCTTAGTGAATGGATATAAATAAAGCAGACATAAAATATTTGCCTGGAATGGGTCCGAAAAAGGCAGAATTGCTCAACAAAGAATTGGGCATTCATACCCTTTACGACCTTATAAATCACTTCCCATACAAGTACATTGATAGAAGTAGATTTTATAAAATTTCAGAGATAGACAATGTTAACACTCATATCCAAATACGTGGTCAGATAGTTGGTTTTTCGGTGAAAGGCGACGGCAAGGCCAAACGCCTAATAGCACTTTTTTCCGACGGCGAAAAAACTATCGAACTAATATTCTTCAAGGGTCTTAATTACATCACAGACGCTTACAAAATACGCACAGACTATATTGTGTTTGGCAAACCAAACTGTTTCAACGGAGTTTATAGTTTTGTGCATCCCGATATAGAAATTCCTACCGAAGATAGAATAAAGGGTTTTATGCCTCTGTATCACACCACAGAGAAAATGAAAACCCACGCAATGCATTCAAAGGCTTTGCAAAAGTTTATCTATTTGGCACTAAAGCAGTTGCCAGAAAAACTTCCAGAAACTTTGCCTCAAAGCATTAGAAAAAAGCATGGCTTTATGGGGCTTTATCAAGCGCTTTGGGAGATACATTTTCCTCACAATAGCAACCTTTTGGAACTTGCCAAGACTCGTCTGAAATACGAGGAACTATTCTACATTCAGCTTGCTATTTTGCGTCAAGCAAAAGGTATGCGTGCAGCCACATACGGACATCAATTCCTTAAAGTTGGCGACAAGTTCAACGACTTTTATCATAATCATTTGCCTTTCCCTCTTACAGAGGCCCAAAAGCGTGTGATAAAGGAAATTCGTGCCGATATGCGTGGTCCAAAGCAGATGAATCGCTTGCTTCAAGGCGATGTGGGTAGCGGTAAAACCATTGTGGCGTTATTGTGTATGCTACTTGCTGTAGATAATAACTTTCAGGCTTGCCTTTTAGCTCCAACAGAAATTCTTGCAACTCAGCATTATTTGGGACTAAAAGACCTGCTTGCAGGCACTGGCGTAACTGTGGAACTCCTTACTGGTAGCACCAAGAAAAAGGAGCGTGAACCTATCCACGAAATGCTTATAAAGGGCGAACTAAATATTCTTGTGGGCACTCATGCCGTGCTAGAAGATGGTGTGCAATTTGCAAATCTTGGGCTTGCCATTATCGATGAGCAACATCGTTTTGGGGTGGCTCAGAGAGCAAAAATGTGGGCAAAAAACACTTGTCCGCCACACGTGTTGGTGATGACGGCAACTCCAATTCCTCGAACCCTTGCCATGACTGTTTATGGTGACTTAGATGTGTCTGTTATAGACGAACTTCCTCCTGGTCGTAAGCCTATTCGCACCTACCATTTCTACGAAACAAAACGTCCAAACGTGTATAGTTTTATTCACAAAGAACTTGCCGAAGGCAGACAAGTGTATGTGGTTTATCCCCTTGTGAAAGAGTCGGAAAAAATAGACTTAAAGAACGTGGAAGAGGGTTTTGAGTCTATGAAACACATATTCTCTGAGGTAAAAGTGAGTATGGTACATGGTAAAATGAAACCTGCCGACAAAGACAGCGAGATGCAAGCTTTTGTGAGCGGGCAAACACGTATTCTTGTGGCAACCACAGTGATAGAAGTGGGGGTAAACGTGCCAAATGCTTCTGTGATGGTAATCGAAAATGCAGAGCGTTTTGGGCTATCTCAGCTACACCAACTTCGTGGTCGTGTAGGGCGTGGTGCAGAACAGTCGCACTGCATTCTTATGACAAAATATGAAATCTCGGAAGACACTCGCAAGCGTCTTGCCATAATGACAGAAACCAACGACGGCTTCAAAGTGGCAGAGGCCGACCTTCAACTTCGTGGTCCAGGCGACCTAGATGGTACCATGCAAAGCGGTCTTCCATTTGCTCTTCATATAGCAAATCTTGTGCGTGATGGTGGCGTGCTACAAACAGCTCGTGCAGACGTGCAAGAAATCCTTACCAACGACCCTCATCTCCAACTTCCGGAAAACTCATTTTTAACAGCTCAGCTTAAGTTGAGGGCTACAGATGTGGTTAATTGGAGTATGATAAGTTAAAATATGTTAACAGAAATAAAGAAATAAGTAAAAATTTGCTAATCAAAATAGAAGAATTATTAATTTCGCATTATAACAAAAATCAAAATTAACATTATGAAAACAAAATTTACTTTAATCGCCCTATTAATGGGCTTGTTTTTAGCTTCTTGTGAGAAGAGTGAAAGTTATCTTGAATTAGACAAAGTTAATGGTAAGGCTACAATTCAAGGTGTTGTTACCTATAATCAAGGTGAACGAAAAGATGGTGATCAAGTTGTTATGTATAAACAACCTCTTGCAAATGCAGAAGTTGTTGTATCTGTTGATTATTCACAATATCAAGATAGTTCTAAAGGTGTAAAAAAATACACAACAACAACAGATGCAAATGGTAAATATTCTATTGAAATACCTGTTGGTTTGAAAACTATTGAAGCTAGTGTTAGTGTTAAATCATTTTTGGCAGAATACTATAGCTATGATTTAGTACTTGGCGAAACAAAAGTTAATGCTATGTATAGTGTTGCTACACCTAAAGAGGTAGCTCTTACAGCTAATGATTTGAAATGGGTGGCTGTAGAAATGACTTCTGAATTAGATAATACTTCTATTGAAAAGGGTCTTAAAGTTTCTGTCGCTGGTACTGTTTACGCTCAATGGGAAAAACCTATAAAAAGTAAAGATGGTGAAGAAACCATAGGTAGCGAATATGATACAAAAGCAGTAGAAGCTCAAGCTATTGTGAAATTTGTAAACAATAAAACTAAAGAAGAATTAAATTATATTGTTAAAACAAATGCTTCTGGAGAATATTCTGTTACAGCAGACTTGTTTACTAGATGGGATGTAAATGATGTAGTTTGCGAAGTAGAAACAAAACCATACCTAGGAGAATTTAAACACTGGTTTGAAATTAATGATAAACAAGAAGGTGAAAAAGGTTTCAGATCTCAATCAATAAAAGGTTTATATAGAAGTTCATCTACTTCTTCTGATGTGTCAATAGATAATACAATCCAAACATTAAAACTTAAAGATATCGTTATTGCTTTTGAACCAGAAGATAATTGTAGCATCAAAGGTATCGGTAATGATATTGATGATGGTGGAGAAGATTATAAAATTTATGTAAATAACCCAATGGGATGGAAACCTTGTAACTAAGTCTAACGAAGTAAAATTAAGAGTATGAAAAAAGTGATTTTAACAGCATTTTCTTTGTTGCTGACATTGGGCTTGTTTGCGCAAGATGCTCCTATACAAGCAGAAGAATCTGCAAAATCAGGAGATGTAAGTTATCTTCCTGAGGCTGGCGATTTTTCTATAGGTTTTACAATTGATCCTATAGCAACATTCGTTGGTAATATGTTTAATGGTAATACATCTAATAAATTGAAACCATTACATGGAGAGGGTTTAAATAATCCATGTGCGTCTATAATGGGAAAATATCTATTACAAGATAATTTCGCTATTAAAGCTAATATTGGTTTTATTATTTCATCTGTAAATGAGCAGTATTATGTGAGTGATGATGCTGCACTTATGTTGGATCCATTATCTAAAGCAAAAGTATTAGATAGTAAAGTTTCTAACAGTTATGGCGGAAGTATCTCATTCGGAGCTGAATATAGACTAGGTAAACGTAAAGTTCAAGGTATCTTTGGTGGTGGTTTATTGTATTCTTTCCAAACAAGCAATACAACTTATAGTTATGGAAATGGTATAACAGAAATCAACCAAAGACCAACTTCTGAATTTGCTTATTCTGCTTATTCTACAGCAATTCCAAACTCACGTGTGCTTAGCGATTTCTCAACCAAAGGAACACACACTGTAGGATTATACGGAAATATTGGTGTAGAATGGTTTGTAGCTCCAAAAATTTCATTAGGAGCAGATGTAAATCTATGTTTATTATATACAATTACACCAGATTGCTATAAAACAGTAGAAGGTTACAATGTGTTTACACAAGAAATAGAAAAAACAACACAATTAGAGTCTCCTATGAACTCTGCATTTGAGTTTGGAATAAGAAATATAGGTGCTAATCTATTCATTAATTTCTATTTCTAAAAAGAAGTTTTTGTAAATAATAAAAATTCTAAAAAGGTAGGTGAAAGAGCATTCTTTCACTTACTTTTTTTTGTTTAAATGGTCTGTATTTAATTAAATATTGTATCTTTGTAGATTAATATGCCTAAATAGTAATTAAATAAACGAAATATGAATTTTAATAAGTTGATTGCCAAATTGTTTGGCACAAAATCGGACCGAGACTTAAAAGAAATTATGCCTTATGTGGATAAGGTAAATGCTATATATCCTACCATTGCTGCAATGGAAGTGAACGATATGCGTGCGCGTTTACAAGAAATTCGTGCCGAAATCCAAGCTGCAGGGGCAGAAAAAAGAGAAAAAATCAATGCCATTAAGGCAAATATCGAAAATACAGACCTTTCTGAGCGCGAAAATCTATATGCACAAGTAGATAAACTAGAAAAAGAAATCCTAGAAGCCCTTGAAAAAGCTCTAGACAAAAATCTTTCAGAAGTTTTTGCAATCATCAAAGATACTGCACGTCGTTTTAAAGAAAATGAAGAACTACGTGTAAAAGCAACAGATTTCGACCGCAAACTTGCGGTGAAACACGACTTTGTGGAAATTGACGGCGATGATGCAATCTACTTCAATAGCTGGGAAGCAGGTGGTAATGTCCTAAAATGGGAAATGGTTCACTATGATGTGCAACTTATTGGTGGTGTGGCACTTCACAAGGGTAAAATTGCAGAGATGCAAACAGGTGAAGGTAAAACATTGGTAGCAACCCTTCCAGTGTTCCTTAACGCTTTGACAGGCAATGGTGTACACGTGGTAACTGTGAACGACTACCTATCAAAACGTGACTCTGAATGGATGGGACCTCTTTATATGTTCCACGGACTTTCAGTAGATTGTATCGATAAACACAAACCAAATTCAGATGCTCGTCGCGAAGCTTACAATGCTGACATTACATTCGGTACAAACAACGAATTTGGTTTCGATTATCTTCGTGACAATATGGCATCTTCTCCACTAGATTTGGTGCAACGTGCTCACAATTATGCAATTGTGGATGAGGTTGACTCAGTACTTATCGACGATGCTCGTACTCCACTTATCATTTCTGGTCCTGTTCCTAAAAACACAGACCAACTATTTGAACAATATCGTTCTCGCGTAGAACATATCGTGAGCGAACAAAAGAACTATGTTGTTAAAATTTTGGCAGAAGCTAAACGTCTTCTTGCATCTGATAATGCAAAAGACAGAGAACAAGGTAATATTCTACTTTTCCGTAGTTTCAAAGGTCTTCCAAAAAACAAAGCTCTTATCAAATTCCTTAGCGAACATGGTGTAAAAGCAGGTATGCTTGCCACAGAAGCTATTTACATTGAGCAAAACAACCGTCGTATGCACGAAATCACAGACGAACTTTTCTTTGTGATTGACGAGAAACACAATAGTATTGAGCTTACCGACAAAGGTATTGACCTTATCTCTGCCGATGTAGATGACCCTCAATTTTTCGTGCTACCAGATGTTGGCTCAGAAGTGGCAGCTATTGAGGCATCAAACTTGAGTGACGAAGAAAAAATTGCCAAGAAAGACGAAGTTCTACAAGATTATGCTATTAAATCTGAACGTGTTCACACTATAAATCAGCTGCTTAAAGCTTATACATTGTTTGAAAAAGACGACCAATATGTGGTTATCGACAACAAGGTAATGATTGTTGACGAACAAACAGGTCGTATTATGGATGGTCGTCGTTATTCTGACGGTCTTCACCAAGCTATTGAGGCAAAAGAACGTGTACAAGTGGAAGCTGCTACCCAAACATTTGCAACTATCACACTTCAAAACTACTTCCGTATGTACCACAAATTAGCAGGTATGACTGGTACTGCAGAAACAGAAGCAGGTGAGTTTTGGGATATTTATAAGCTAGACGTAGTGGTTATTCCTACAAATAAACCTATTGCTCGTATAGATATGAACGATAGGGTTTATAAAACCAAACGTGCAAAATACAATGCTGTTATCAAAGAAATAGAAGATTTGGTGGCTCAAGGTCGTCCAGTACTTGTGGGTACTACTTCTGTAGAAATTTCTGAACTTTTAAGTAAAATGCTTAATATCAGAAAATTACCACACCAAGTATTGAATGCTAAACTTCACCAAAGAGAAGCAGACATTGTGGCTCAAGCAGGTCGTCCTGGTACAATTACTATTGCAACCAACATGGCAGGTCGTGGTACCGACATCAAGCTTACACCAGAAGCAAAAGAGGCTGGTGGTCTTGCAATTATCGGTACAGAACGTCACGAGAGCCGTCGTATCGACCGTCAGTTGAGAGGTCGTTCTGGTCGTCAAGGAGACCCAGGTTCTTCTGTGTTCTTCATTTCATTTGAAGACGATTTAATGCGTCGTTTCGGTTCAGACCGTATAGTAAAAATGCTAGACCGTCTAAACTACGACGAAAATGAAGTGCTAGAACATTCAATGTTCAACTCTCAAATAGAAAAATCACAAAAGAAGGTGGAAGAAAACCACTTTGGTGTGCGTAAACACCTTCTAGAATATGACGACGTAATGAACTCTCAACGTAAAGTAATTTACACTCGTCGTCGCCACGCTCTTATGGGTGAACGTATTGGTATAGACATTCTTAACATGATTTACGATGGTGTGTCTATGCTTGCAGAACAATATCTAAATACTTCAGATGCTGAAACCTTCCGTATGGAACTATTACGTTGGTTTGCTATTGATATTCAAATAGAAGATAGCTGGCAAAGAAAGAAATTGGATGATCTAGTAGAAATCATTTATGATAAAGTTGTTGAAGTATTCAAGCGTAAAACAGAAAAAATAGCTACTATAGCTTATCCTGTTATTAAACACGTATATGAAACTCAAGGTGAACAATATAAAAACATTATCATTCCATTAACAGATGGTAAATTAATGTATAACATTCCTGTGAACCTTGAAGAAGCTTATAAATCAGAAGCAAAAGAAGTAGTAAAAGCATTCCAAAAATCTGTTCTATTACATACTATTGATGAAGCTTGGAAAGAACACCTTCGTGAACTAGACGAACTTCGTGGTTCTGTGCAAAATGCTAGTTACGCTCAAAAAGACCCACTTCTAATCTATAAATTAGAATCATTTGGTCTATTCAAAAAATTAATAGAAAACGTAAACTATAAGGCTATTACTATTCTAATGCGTGCTCAACTACCAGACAGAGATCCAAATGAAGTGCGTGAAGCTGCTCCAGAGCGTCGTACAGACCGTAGCAAATATCAAGAGCAAAAGTCTGATATCATGCGTGCTGCAGAGCAAGATACCCGCGAAAAACAAAAACAACAACCTGTTCGCGTAGAAAAGAAAGTAGGTCGCAACGAGCTTTGCCCATGTGGTAGTGGTAAAAAGTATAAACATTGCTGCGGCAAGTAAAAATTGATTTTATAGGGGAATTTTGGCGTCATTGCTTGCACTCACAATCCTCATTTACGTTAGTAAACTCCGGTTGTTCGTGCTTCGCATTCCTAAAACTTCCTCCTCTAAAATACAATTTTTAAGAGAGGACGCCTAAAAATCCCTCTCTTAAAATACAATCTTTAGTGGGGATTAAAACGTCGCCTCTAAAATACAATTTTTAAGAGAATAAAGTTAAATATAGATTTTAAAGTAGGGAGTGGTTAGGTTAACTCCTAACTCCTAACTCCTAACTAACTAACTAACTAACGTTGATTCTTGGCTGCGTTCGGCATAGTTCAAACAAGTTTGACTCTGCTCTCACTTGCACAAGAATTCCTAACTCCTAACTATGAATAGTTTATTATTAAGTATAACCTGGAACGTTGACCCTGTGGCATTCTCTCTTGGGGGTGTGACAGTGCGTTGGTACGGATTGCTTTTTGCTGTAGGTTTCCTTCTAGCAGTTTATGTGCTAGGAAAAATCTTTAAGGCAGAAAAATATCCAGACGACTGGGCAGATAAAACATTCCTTTATATCATAGTAGGTGTGGTAATTGGAGCTAGACTTGCTCACGTTATCTTCTACGATTGGGCTTATTATAAAGACCATTTGTCAGAAATACTTATGATATGGCATGGTGGTTTGGCATCGCACGGAGGTGTACTTGGTGGAGTTATAGCAATGATAATACTCTCTAAAAAAGTAATGAAGAAACCATTGCTTTGGTTAGGCGATAGAGTGTTTGCGGTGGCAGGTATTACAGCAGCGTGCATCCGTATGGGCAATCTTATGAACTCAGAAATCTACGGTTGTGAGACCACACTACCTTGGGGCTTTAAGTTTTTGAGAGATTTCCCTTCACTTCCAGAGGCAATGGTGCCAGTTTGTCACCCAACACAGATTTATGAGGCGTTAGCATATTTTGTTATGTTCCTTGTGCTTCAGTTCCTTTATTGGAAAAAAGACTTCGGAAAAAAATACACTGGTATGCTATTCGGAATAGGATTTATTTGGGTGTTCCTATTCAGATTTATAATAGAATTTATCAAAAATGACCAATCAGATTTTGAGGCTGATATGGTATTAAATATGGGACAATTGCTTAGTATCCCATTTATTATTTATGGATTTTATTTAATTATTAATGCAATAAAGAAGAAACAATGATACAATTATTTGGAATAATAATATTATTTATCATATTTACAGTCATCTTTGTTGTATTCAGAGTTTTACTTGTGGCTCGTCAATTATTTTTTGGAAAGGCTGCACGAAACAATGAAAATAATACAGAATACAACAAACCAAAACAAGAATATGATGAAGCTTCTGTGAAAGCAAAAAGATTTGATAAGGCGAAGGCAGAGGACGTAGAATTTGAAGTAATAAAAGAATAAAATAATATGGCAAAAGAATTAACATCGAGAGCTGAGAATTACTCACAATGGTATAATGATTTAGTGTTGAAAGCAGATCTTGCAGAAAACTCTGCAGTGCGTGGTTGTATGGTAATTAAACCATACGGATATGCTATTTGGGAAAGAATGCGCGACGAATTAGATAGAATGTTCAAAGAAACAGGTCACGTAAATGCATATTTCCCACTTTTCATTCCAAAATCTTTCTTAAGTAAAGAAGCAGACCACGTAGAAGGTTTCGCAAAAGAATGTGCTGTTGTTACTCACTATAGACTTAAACAAAATCCTGATGGTCCTGGTGTGGTTGTAGACCCAGAAGCAAAACTAGAAGAAGAACTTATTGTTCGTCCAACATCAGAAACCATTATTTGGAG
>JAEIGA010004744.1_pt1 | contig 20962 bp, 18 predicted proteins | sample 9270691 | NCBI WGS metagenome assembly JAEIGA01 (sample SAMN17057246, study PRJNA624740) | gut metagenome | biome: biome; isolation source: fecal sample | host: Bos grunniens | place: China: Xizang | collected 2019 | reverse complement strand
TTCTTAATCTGCTGCGAGGTCATAGCGGTAGGATTACCCTTACGGTAGTGGTAGATATACTCATCAAGGAATGCCACACTCTTAGCATAGCCCACAAGCTGCGTAGTAACGAAGCAATCCTCGGCATAGCCATACTTCGGTATATAAATATCGTGCTCGAAATAGAGCGTGCGACGGATACACTTATTACATACCGATGCAAAGGAGTGGTGGCTATACATATTTCTAATATACAGTTCCCTATTGTTATTATACTCGCGCTCAGGCTTTAGTTTCGAGCGCGTAGGATACTCCTTGACAAGGTTGAAGTAGACAATATCGGCATTTGTAGCCTCAATTCTTTGAGCTATCTTCTTTATTGAACCCTCTGCAATCCAGTCATCAGAGTCAACATTGTAGATATAGTCGCCTGTAGCATTCTCTATACCTGTACGGCGAGCTGCTGGCAGACCACCATTCTCTTTGTGGATAATCTTTATTTGTGGGCGCAGGTGGGCAAACTCACTATCTATAAGTTCCTCCAAAAGTTCTATCGAACGATCCTTAGTGCCATCATTCACGAAGATAAACTCAATATGTGGGTAGTCCTGCACAAAGAGCGAGCGCGCAAACTCCGTAATATACTTCTCAACACCATAGATAGGTGCTATAATAGATATACGTATAGGTGTACTATTCATTGTTCTACTTTTTTACTCTGCCACTATTCATTTTATACTCATAGGAGTGTCTACCCTCGGCTCTAAAGTCAGCGTGATAGCGCTCCAACACCTCGCGAAAGACCTCGTCGTACATAGGGATAAAGAGGTCGTTATGCAACTTCATATTCTCGATAATCTCACGAGCAAGGTTCATCGTAAGGCTTAGGTCGTTGCCTCCACTATAGAATGATGTACCCTTGATTGAGCCTGGTGAGACATTGAGGATTCTATTCTTCGAGCCCGCCATCTCAAGCTCCACGTTCACGCTCTCGATAAATATCTTCAGCGCCGCCTTCGTAGCGCCATACACCGCAAACAATGGCGACGATAGGAAGCCCGCTATGCTACCCATAACACCACAATAGAAATCTCTCCTATCGAGCAATCTATCGTAGAAATGGTGTATGATGCGTATCACAGCCGTAGTGTTCACGCTGAAGCTATCTACGATATGCTGCTCCTCAACATCAGCAAAATGTGCCAAGCGACCAAAGCCCGCGGTAATCATCAAGGTGTCGACACCCTTAAACTCATCAAACATAGAGAAGTCCTCGCTACGTAGGTCGAAGTTGCGATAATCGAACTTCGCGTGAGCGTAGTTAGGATCTACATCTACCCTATCGACAATATATACCTTGCCATACTCCGCATCCTCGGCAAGGAGCGTGGCAATAGCAAGACCGATGCCATTAGCACCACCTACAACCAACGCCTCTCTCATAGCTTAAAGAAGTTTTTACGCTCCATAAACTGCTCCATAATACGCGCCATAGCAATACTCTCCTTTGGCGTTAGGCGTGGTGAGTAGCTGCGGTTGTTGACAATGCACGACACGAACTCCTGAAGCTCATATCTAAGACCAGGCTCGTCCCACTTATAGAAGTACTTTTTATTCTTATTCTGATCCTCGTAGCGTAGCTCGAAGTAGTCTGTCTTCCACCATGGCGATGGAACATAGACATAACCCTGCGTACCCGAAATCACGAGGTTGCCCTCAGTCTTTACGCCCAAGCCGAGCTGAAACGAGGCCACAGACCTGTCAAACTGCATAATGCCGCGAGTGTAGATATCTACACCATTCTCATTTTCGCGGCTATAGAAGTTAATATTTCGGTGCTCTGTGCCCAAGAGCTTAAGAATAGGCAACAACGGATAGGAGCCCATCTCATATAACGAGCCTCCCGCCTGCTCAGGGTCAAGCTCGCGGTGCAGGTTCTCGTTACCCCAGAGCTTCGACTCCGAAGCATCGACACCCACAACCTCACCGATAAGACCACTCTTAACCAAAGTTATCATGTGGTTAAAGGCAGGACAATATGCAGTCTTATTAGCCTCCAAAAGCACAACACCCTTCTGCTCAGCAAGAGCATACAACTCCTCAGCCTCACTACCGCGAAGCACCAATGGAGTCTCGCACAAGACATGGCGACCATGCTCCAGGGCATACTTAGCCTGCTTGTAGTGGCACAAGTGTGGCGTAGCGAGATATACCGCATCCGAAGCCTCAACGAGTTCCTCGAACGAGGCAAACTGCGTAGCGACACCGTGCTGCTTGGCAAACACCTCTGCCGTAGCGCTATCTATATCGTAGAGTCCCGATATATTTGCAGCATCGACGTATGCCACCTCGCGCGCAAAGCGGTTAGCAATACGACCACAACCTACGATACCGATATTCACGATAATCTCGCTCTCGGCACGCAACATCGTAGAGCTAACACCCTCGGTGCGTGGAAGATATACCACCTCGCAGAACTCGTTTAGGTAGTCGAACTTACCAGTCCAGTCGGAGCCAATGGCGAAGATATCAACCTCGTAGCGGAGGATATCATCAATCTTCTGACCCATATAGTCCTCGATAATAACCTGATCGACAAAGCCCGTATTCTTAACAGCCTCAACTCGCTCAAGCACATTGTTTCTCACATTTAGCTTACCGCGCTCTCTATCGAAGCTATCGTTGGTAACACCCACAATAAGGTAGTCACCCAACGCCTTAGCTCGTCGCAAAAGGTTGATATGACCCTCGTGTAGCAGGTCGTATGTGCCGTATGTTATAACCTTTTTCATTATCCCTCCAATGTTTTCTTTCGCGCCATAATCTCCTCACGATAATCCACCGCGTGGATAGTGGCCAATATCTGCTCCTCGCTTGGCATCTTACGCCAGTCGCCATAGACCCCCCTTAGATAGGCATCCATATCGTGTGGCACGGGGAACTCGTGACCCTCGAAGCGAGCCTTGCTAAGAGGGAAGATATCCTTCTTAAAGAATGTGCTCTTAGGCCATCCAAGACCAAGAGTATAGTGATACTCGCCCTTAGGGTTGATAAGACCAATAACACGCAATACGGGAATGATAAGACCGAAGCAAATAAACTGAATAAGGCGCGTTACAACGTGGCGCAACCACTTAGTCTTGATATAGATAGATAGGTGCTCAAAGTTACGATATATAACCTTAGCAGCGCGCGAAGCGAAGTAACTGGTCTTCTCGATAGAGAATACATCCAAGAACTTACCCTTGTATGTAAGATACTTGTAGCGACCACCATAGATAGCCACACTCTCGCCGCGCTTGCGGAACTTACCGAAGTTATTGGTGTACTCGATATCACTACGCATCGTCTGGTAGACATACTTATCGCTCTCCATCTTAAGCAAAATCTTCTCCAAGCGCTTTGCATCCTTGCGCATCATCACGATATCGACATCATCATCCCAAGGGATAAAGCCCTCGTGACGCGCAGCACCGAGCAATGTGCCCGAGCTAAGCCACCACTGGATGTTATTCTCGTCGCAAATCTTCGCAATATCGATGAGCATCTCAAGTAGCTCCTCCTGATTTTGGCGCAACTTCGAGCCCTCTGGATTATATCTCTGCTTTAAAGCCTCCTTGTCTATAGTCATAAAGTGTATAATTGTTTGAGTCTTGTCAACTATTTAGTGCCGTATATCTCCTTGATGTACTCCTGGTTGTGAATACTCCTACGTATCTGCTCCTCATTAGGCATCTTGCGCCAGTCGCCGTATACGCGCGTGAGGTAGGCATCCATATTCTTAGGTGCAGGCATCTGCTCGCCCTCGAACTCAGTTGTCGTTAGAGGAAAGGCATCGCTCATAAAGAAGGTGTGCTTCGACCAGCCCTGACCCAACGAGTAGTGATACTCACCCTTAGGGTTGATAAGACCGATAACGCGCAAGATTGGGAATACTATGCACAAGCACAACAACTCTATAACCCTAATCAACGGTTTACGAATAAAGCCCCAACGGATATAGGATGTGAGGTGCTGAAGATTGCCATAGATAGTGCTTGCAGCCTTGGCTGCAAAGAAACTCGTCTTCTCCAACGAGAAGATATCAAAGCCTATGCCACGCCACTTGTAGTAGTCATAACGACGGTTGTCAACAGCAATGCGTCCCTCACGCTTACGATACTTGCCAAAGCAGTTTACATACTCCACATCACTACGCATCGTATGGAATACGAACTCTGGATCATCCATCTTAAGCAGAATTTTCTCCAAGCGCTTTGCATCCTTGCGCAACATCACGATATCGATATCGTCATCCCAAGGAATAAAGCCCTTATGGCGTGCTGCGCCAAGCAGAGTGCCCGAACTTAGCCACCACTTCAAATTATGCTTCTTACAGATAGCATCCACCCTCTTCAACATACGTAGCAACTCCTTTTGGTCACGCCTAAGCGCAGAGCCCTCAGGGTTATATTTTTGCTTTAGCTGCTCCGCATTTACCTCATTACCATTACAAGCCATAGAGTCTCTTCATTATAATTGCAAAAATATACATTTTTTTTCATATAAACCAGAAAAAAGAGTACCTTTGCTATAATAAATGTAAAACTTATGCGTATGAAGCGTATCGGAGCCATCATCGGATGGGGACTAAATAGAACAATAAAGCTCCTTGGCAACATACTATCGGCTGTAATTCGAAGCTATACGAAGGTCGAGCGTGGCAGAGTGCTATGCTGGGCATACAACTACAAACAGTATGGCTGTAACCCTCGCTACCTTACAGAGTATCTTCTTGAAAACTACCCAGATATGGAGATCGTGTGGGTATTCCGCAAGGGGATCAGCACCGAGGGTATCGACAAGCGTATCAAGTGCGTAAAGTTCCGCACCTGGGAGTATCTCAAGATGGTCAACAGCGCCGAGTTCCTTGTTACTAACTCGCGCACCGATCCATGGCACATCTACTGGCACAAGCGCCCCGAGCAGAAATATCTTATGCTCTGGCATGGTGGCGCAGCGCTCAAGAAGGTGGAGCGCGATGCCGAGGAGAAACTCGGCTATAGCTACTGGCGCAAGGCTAAGCGCGACTCGGAGGTCTGCGACCTTATGATCTCAGGCTGCAGAGCCAATACCGACCTTATAAAGCGCAGCTTCTGGTACTCGGGCGAGGTGCTCGAGGCGGGTATTCCGCGCAACGATATCTTCTTCGACACGGAGCAGCATCGCCAAATCAGAGAGCGCCTAAATAGCGAGTATAACATCCCTGATAATCACCGCATTGTAATGTACGCACCGACATTCCGTCGCAGTGGTACCATAGAGCCATACCGCATCAACTGGCAGGAGCTGATTCCCCACCTTCGCGAGAAGTTCAATGGCGCTGAAATCACTGTATTTCTACGCCTTCACCCCAACCTTATTGGTAAGGTGGACACCCGCTCGCTACAGAATAGCCCCGAGGTGATAGATATGACCCGCTACCACGATATGCAGGAGCTCCTATGCATCAGCGATATGCTTATTACCGACTACTCAAGTTCAATGTTCGACTACGCGATGCTACGCCGCCCATGCCTGCTCTACGCCACCGATGTGAAGCAGTACGACCGCGGCTACTACTACGACTTTAGTGAGCTTCCATTCCCACTGGCACAGAGTGGCGACGAACTTGTGAAGCTAATCGCAAACTTCGACTTTGAGAGCTACCTTGCCGAGCTTGACCACTTCCTTGCCAACACCCTCGGCATGAAGGAGCGTGGCGTAGCTGCAAAAGAGCTAGCAGAGTGGATGCGCAAGCGAATGATGTAACCGTCTCCTCCCACAGCAAATTACAATATTACCTACATAGCATTATTGTAAAATTGGGCGATTTATTAAAAAAAATGCTACTATTTGATAATTTTTTAGCAAAAAGTTTTGGAGAATAAAAATATTGCCGTATATTTGCAGCGTCAAAAGGAGACAAGTTAACATGGTGGATTCATCTAAGGGCTAGGATACATGCCTCTCACGCATGACATAGGGGTTCGAATCCCCTATCCACTACTCAAAACAGACAACTTCGGTTGTCTGTTTTTTTTGTTGTATAGCTATGTATAATATGCAGAGCGATGTATAATATGCAGAGCGCGACGATTAAATCGTCGTTTATTTTTAGATTGAATATCATTTCAAGCAAGCTTGACGATATCAATCAAAAAAGCACAAACCTCCGGTTTTAGCTCTGCATATTTCGCAACACAAAGTTATCTGGTTGTGTACAGGGCATTCCGAACTGAAAAGGGGGTTGAGCCGATATGAGAATGATTTATTGCTCGACCTGTGGTCTGCGCCTATTTTACAAGGTATCTGCTCTACGGCTAAAGCCGTTCGAATCCCCTATTGTTAAGAGCTAACGATTACATCGCCTATGCTTTTAGACTGTATGTATTAGCAAGTAAACTTGCATAGCACATTCCGAACTGGAGAGGGATTGATCCGATATGATGACAATTTATTGCTCGACCTGCGGTCTGCGCCTATTTTACAAGGTATCGGCTCTACGGCTAAAGCCGTTTGAATCCATTATTTTAAGATTTATTTTATAAAAATGCTGCAATTTTCGGTATAATGTTTGCAATTATAAAATATTGTTGTATCTTTGCACCGTCAAAAGGAGACAAGGTTATTTGGTGGATTCATCTAAGGGCTAGGATACATGCCTCTCACGCATGACATAGGGGTTCGAATCCCCTATCCACTACTCAAAACAGACAACTTCGGTTGTCTGTTTTTTTGTTGTATCGCTATGTATAATATGCAGAGCGCGACGATTACATCGTCGTTTGTTTTTAGATTGAATATCATTTCAAGCAAGCTTGACGATATCAATCAAAAAAGCACAAACCTCTGGTTTTAGCTCTGCATATTTCGCAACACAAAGTTATCTAGTTGTGCACAGGGCATTCCGAACTGAAAAGGGGGTTGAGCCGATATGAGAATGATTTATTGCTCGACCTACGGTCTGCGCCTATTTTACAAAGTATCGGCTCTACGGCTAAAGCCGTTCGAATCCCCTATTGTTAAGAGCTAACGATTACATCGCCCTATGCTTTTAGGATCACACGAAAAATGGTGGGCTTGGGAGCTTGCTCACAAAAGCACAGCTTTCACACTTGCAAGGCTACGAAAGTAGCCAAGCCATCAACTCTAAACCATAACCACAAACCGATATAAAACAAAAAAAGGATAACCTTTCGATTATCCTTTCTTGGCGGTGCGTAGGGGACTCGAACCCCTGACCCCGTGCGTGACAGGCACGTATTCTAACCAGCTGAACTAACGCACCAAGATTTTTAGAACCTTGCTCTCAAGTGGTTTATTTCTTGATTGCGATGCAAAGGTACTGCTTTTTTTTTATTCTGCAAATTTTTTCGCAACTTTTTTCAAAAAAAATTACACTTTTTTGAAGAACGAAAATTGCACACTACCATAACTTCTTGACTGCCAGAAGAATGGATGATTTTCATAGTTTCTATCTTTTGAGTGCTCAAATACAAGAAATCCCTCCTCTGTGAGCAGATCTCGCTCAAAAACTATTTTTATTACTTCATCACTTCCCTCCAAATCGTATGGTGCATCCGAGAAGATCAGATCAAACTTCTTGGTGCAGCTCTTCAAATATAGGAAAGCATTAGCCTTTACAGCATAGAAATTCTCAAATTTTAGTTCCTTTGCAGTCTGACGTATAAAGTTATGGTGCACGCTATTCACCTCCACAGAGGTCACACTACGCGCCTCACGCGATGCGAACTCATAGCTAATAGAGCCTGTACCCGAGAATAGGTCGAGCACATCGAGCTCCTCGAAGTCTACAAGATTTACAAGCACATTAAATAGATTCTCCTTTGCAAAGTCCGTAGTAGGTCTTGCGCGGAGGTTACGAGGTGGCACAATTGTACGTCCACGATATTTACCACTAATTATACGCATATTAGAGCTTCATCTTAAAACATCTACGGCACACTCTATTTAAGCGCTCTACATCGCCTAACGCGCGCGCGTACATATTATATATACCATATACACGATGCACACTCTCGAGATAGTAGAGTATATCAGCATCGCTCTCCACCGCTATTGCCTCGGCAAAGTGCAAGCCATTATTAAATACCGAGACATATAGCACATTGTTATAAAGGGCTATCTGCGAGCCCTCGAGGATATCGTCGCCATATAACAGAGGCGAGGTGTAGCACACCTTGGAATCAAGAGCCTTGATAGCCTCAACACACACAGCACTCACAGCCATAACCGCTACCCTACCATTCACAGCAGCGCTACTTACCACAACCTCGTTCTCTGCCACAGCATATCCCGTAGCCTCAAGGTCATCCTTAGCATTAGCCACATCGAAGCCCGCCTCTGGACGCAACACCGTCTTATGGGTTACAAACTCCACGACAGCATTTGGGCCAGCGTTCTTGATAGCCTCGATATCGTTCTTAGAAAAAGCGTGTCCACCCGACATAAGGCGGATGGACACATTATTTAGCATATTGCAAGCCATAACTTACTCTGCAGAACCGCCCCAGCTACCAGCCTCGTTAGTAGGCTCCTCAAGGCTACCAAATGAGATACCGAAGAACTCAATATCCATTGGGATAGGGTGAGCATCGCCAATCATAAACTTAGGCTCGCGCTCAACAGTTGCCTTAAGACCGTCAGCCTTCATCTTCTTAAGATCCTCGTTAGCCTCCTGGTGGTTGATGAAGTAGTTGAACTGATCGTTAAGCTCGTTCCAGAACCACTGGTTGTAAGTCTCTGTATCGATAAACTTCACGTATGGTGCGTGGCAACGGATAAGGTGAGTGCGGTAGCTACCAACCTCATAAGTTGCAGTATCGAGATAGAACTCAACTGTATTGTTAGTAAATGGGATATAGCGCAAGTTGCGAATCTGCTCCTCGCTCAAACGGCATACGCCGAAGTCGTCATCGAAGAGGGTATCACGAGCAGGGATACGTGTAATACGCTCGTTCTTCCAATTCTTATCCTTACGCAACTCTGCCAAGATCTCAGCATTCTTAAGGTTGTTCTCATCATAAATCTGGCTACGATACTCCATAGTACCATTTAGAGCAAAGTCGATAAGCTCATCCCAGTTTGTGGTGAACTTCTTGTTAGGATTAGAGTCGCGGTAACCCTGCACCAACTTGATAATGTACTCCTCCTTCTCGATCACCGCCTTGCTACGCTCCTCAAAGTGACTCTGGAAGTGAATAGGAGTTGATAGCATACTCCAAATCCAGAAGAGTAGACCGCACACAATCGCTACAAGCAATAAAGTAAGACCTGTTTTTTTCATTTTAGTTATTTATTATTAAGTTTGTATCGTCAATTTAAGTTTAACAAAATATGAGGCTTTATGCTTAGCACACATATTTCGCATCAAATTTACGCAAAATTATCGGTTGACGCAACATTTAGCCAAAAAAAAATAATAGAAAAACTCTCTTTTTGGCTCGCCGATGATGATTACCGTCGCCTCTTCCTGCTCAATGGCTACGCCGGAACGGGCAAGACGACCATTATCGCAGCCCTTGTTGCCGCCCTTAAAGAACTGGGTATCAAGACTATACTACTTGCACCTACGGGTCGTGCTGCGAAGGTACTATCACACTACGCCAATGCCGAGGCCTTCACCATACACAAGCGCATCTACCGCGAGCGAAGCATGACCGACTTCGAGTCGAAGTTCTCGTTGGACTACAACAGGGAGAAGGGGGCTGTATTTATTGTCGACGAGGCGTCGATGCTATCCACCGCCTCTTCCGAGGGCACGGTATTTGGTTCTGGCGACCTTCTCGACGACCTTATACAATATGTGCGCTCGGGCAAGGAGTGCAGATTGATGCTTGTGGGCGACGATGCTCAGCTACCTCCCGTGGGTAGCGATATAAGTCCTGCGTTAGACCCTATATCGCTCGCGCACTATGGCGATGTGGAGTACGGCACTATGGACGAGGTAGTGCGCCAAACTACCGACTCGGGCATCCTTTTCAACGCTACGATGATACGCTGTATGCTCGAAAATCGCATCCACGAGATACCCCACTTCGACTGCTCCTATCCCGACTTTAAGAGCATCAACGGTGGCGAACTGTTGGAGACCTTGCAAGAGTGTTACGACAAGTATGGTCGTGACGAGACCATTGTTATAACCCGCTCCAACAAGCGAGCAAATAGATACAACGAGGGGATTCGCCGATACAACCTTTCGGCAGAGGAGGAGATCGAGAGTGGCGATACGCTGATGATTGTGAAGAACAACTACCACTATGCCGAGCACGACAAGGAGTCGCCAATGTCGTTCGTAGCAAATGGCGATGTGGTACGCCTTAAGCGCATACGCCGTTTCGAGGAGTTCTACGGCTTTAGATTTATCGATGCCACACTCCAATTCCCCGACTACGACGACTACCAAATGGATGCGAAAGTTATGCTCGACACGCTTAGCTCGGAGTCGCCATCGCTCACCCGCGAGCAGAGCAAAGAGCTATTCTTAGAGGTAGAGAAAGACTACTTAGATATCAAGGCTAAGAGCAAGAGATACAGAGAGATACGCGAGAACGCATACTTCAATGCTATGCAGGTAAAGTTCGCATACGCCGTCACCTGCCATAAGGCTCAGGGCGGACAGTGGAGCGTGGTCTTTATCGACCGCTGTCTCTTTGGCGACGAGCCTATCTCGAAGGATATGCTTCGCTGGCTCTACACCGCCATTACACGTGCAACCGAAAAGGTCTACTTAGTAAACTTCGACGAGCGATTTTTTGATGCGGAGTAATGCATATTATTAAACTTTTGCATTAATATGCCGAATAATAATAATAATAATAATAATAATAATAATAATAATAATAATAATAATAATAATATAATTTGTTTTTTTACATTTAATTTTCTACCTTTGTAACAGATCATTAACCAATAAAACTATACACCTATGAAACGATCATTTACACTTTTGGCGCTATGTGCTATGTCGCTTGCTACATTCAGCGCTTGTACACACACAAATGAGGAGGACCCAGGTCCAAATCCAAACCCTCCAGGTCCAGCACCATCTGAGCTTACTCCAGACGAGCATAAGCAAAAGTTGGAGAGTATTGCTATGCAGTTAGTTGATGAGTTCAACCCTGCAGATTTCAACACTCTTACCGAGTCGTTAGCCTCTTTGGCAAGCTATCTACCTTTTGAGGAGGAGGAGGACGAATGGGGAGATTCAGGAGAGGTTCCAGAGGTAACACAGGCTCTTAAGTCTGGCTCAGTAAGCGCACTTACATCGGCTATTACACGTGCATCAGAGCAGTTCATAATCGATGCTAACAACGGTGCAATTGAGGTTGAGGGCTACCGTTTTATCTTTGATGAGAGTGGCGAGCCTTCATACGAGGAGTTGGACCGCACAGGCGTTGTAGAGGTTGCTTGGGACAATGCTGTAGCTACATTCACTTGGGGCGAGAACGATGGCAGATATACATACTATTTCGAGGAGGAGGACGTGGAGTATATCGTGGAGGTTCCTTCATACATCAATGTCTCTCTAAAGATTGACAACGTTGAGCATCTTAACATCAACGTTGAGCCAAAGGTTATCGACAACTACACATTTGCACCTAAGCTTACCATTAAGATCTATGGTGGCTATGAGGTTGTTACCGAGGTAAATGCAGACAGCCAGAAGCTTAACCACAACACCACATTGAATAAGAACGCAAAGAATCTTATATCTGCTACAAGCGAGTTCTACATCAACGGCTTTACAAATCCTGACAATTGGCTTGCTGAGTACGAGTATGGCGATGGCTACGTAGAGACAGGTTATGACCCTGAGGAGTATTTCAACAATAATGTTACTTCTGCACAGTTCCGCTACGATGTCCTCACTCTATCAATTATCGGTAGCTGCAGCGATATTCAGAAGATGTTAGAGGAGGAGGAGAAGTTATACGACAGCAGTGACGATGATGCTACTTATTACAATGCGTTAGCAGCTATTATGAACAAGTATCTCGATATCATCGCTGTATACAACGATACTGATGAGAGGATTGCCGACATCAAGTGGCAGGGTTTCTACAACCATAGTTACGACGAAGAGTATGACTGTGAAACCATCACAGCTGGCTGCGAGCCTATCCTTATATTCCCTGACGGTAGCAAGTTCTCTTTGGAGCAGTTCTTCACAATGGAGGATTTCGAGGACCTATTCGAGCAAATCTCAGAGAAGTTTGGTGAGTAATCTTCCATAACGCATTGGGCGAGTCCTTCACCGAGGGCTCGCCCTATTTTATTATATGAAACTTAGGCCGATACTACTAATTCCATTGCTTTTCTTAGCCCTTCGTGGCTACGCCCAGCAGGATAGCATCACGCTACACTACAGCGTCGATGATATTGTTGTGTCGGCACGTCAGCAGGTGATGTCGGCACCCGATAAGAGCGGAAATATATCGATAAATATGGGCGCCTTGCAGGATATGCCACGCTTTGCAGGTGCGGTCGACATTGTCAAACTACTGCAATACACCCCAGGTGTAGTGGCAACGCAGGAGGGCAACACCTCACTATATGTGCGTGGTGGCGACAGCGGTCAGAGCCGCATCCTTATAAATGGTGTTCCACTCTACTCTCCATCTCATCTACTTGGACTCTTCTCAGTACTCAACCCTGCGCACCTTAGTGGTCTTACGCTCTACAAATCGGGCATCCCAGCATCATACGGCTCATCAACAGCCTCGGTAACAGATATCCGCACCCACGCCTATCTTCCCGAGAAGTACACTATGGAGGGCAACATAGGCATTATTGAGTCGGATGCTGCAATGCAGATACCTATTGCCGACAGCTTTGGTCTATACCTCTCGGCACGTCACTCATACACTTCGTGGATTACCGATCTTATACCCGTAGAGAATGCGACGATGCAGTACGACTTTGGCGACTATGGCGTAGGCATTGTAGGCGAACTCGGCAAGGTGGGTCGCCTGGTGATAAACACCCACTTCAATAGCGATAAAACCAAGGCCTTGGTGCAGTCATACAGCAGTGACGGCAACCTTAACCTTTGGAACGGACTTGGAAATATAACCTTGGAGAGCGCAATTGGCAAGCGAATAACGATGCGTAACACGCTCTACAGCTCCATCTACGACAACTTCTTGGATGTATCCGTTACAGGCAATCGCTATGGCGTGAGCGCCGGTGTGGAGAGCTACGGAGCATCAAACCTTACAACCATAGACCTCAATGCTATAAACCTCACCACGGGTATAAACTACGAATATCGTCGTGTGCGACCTCAATATATTGTTGCCGAGGGCGAGGAGAGTAGTAGCACAGCCCCACTCGAGCTAACACACGAGGCTGCGATATTTGCAAATGCCAACTATCGCACATTAAACGATATCGACCTAAACACTGGCGTTCGACTATCTATATATAAGAACGACCGCCTATGGTGCTACCCCGAGCCACGCATCTCGATATCAGCGCCTATAACCGCTACGATGCGCGCCTGGGCGAACTACGATATGATGGTGCAATATCTACTCCTTGCACCACAATCTAATATGTCCTTTGCAACGGATTTCTACGTTAGTAGCTCCTCAAAGACTCCACCACAGCTATCGCATAACTTCTCGTTGGGCATAAGCGACAGCAAAAACAACTTACGCTACAGCGTAGAGCTATACTACCGATATATGGCTAACGCCATAGAGTACGACACCTCTGTATTTGAGGTGCTTACGGGCGAAAATAGCTATACCACGCACCTATACTCCGGCAGAGGCGAATCGTATGGCGTAGAGAGCAATATCGGCTACACCACCACAACTTACGACATACAGCTAAACTATACCCTTTCGCGCTCGTTGCGCCAGTTTGATGATATAAACGGAGGCAACCCCTACCCTGCGCACTCCGACCGCAGGCACAACCTCTCGTTGCTCGCCTCATGGCGACCTTCGCCACGATGGAGTCTTGCAACGACCTTTGTATACGCCACAGGTGCGCCATATACCGCCACCAAGGGCATCTTCATCGCGGGTAATAACTTCCTAAAGCAGTATGGCTCGTATAACGGAGGCAAGCTCCCAGCGCTGCACCACTTAGACCTCTCGGCAACATACTGGTTTAAGCGCTCGAAGGATAAGCATAGCGGTATAAACCTATCGATATACAATGTCTATGCCCACAAAAACCCGATTATGATATCGTGGGATGTGAGCATCGACGATAAGAATCGCATCCATATCAGGGAGTACGAGCACACGATATATACCATTATACCATCGATAAGTTGGATATTTAAGTTCTAAGATATGAGACGCTACGCACTACTCATAGTATCGCTGTTTGCTCTAATGGGCTGCATTAGAGAACAGGAGGTTGATGACAGCTTCCGCTACCGCCTTGTTGTGGATGGTCGCATCGAGCAGGGACGTGGCGCCGTTGTTATGCTCTCACAGTGCATCCCATACGAGAGCTCATACGACAAGGATACATATCGCAAAATGGCTATATGGGCAGCAAAGGTCTCTATAATACAAGGTGATAATCGCGAAGTGCTCACAAGTCGTTCAAACTCGGACTACCCCACCGAATTTATATATACAGGCTACTCTATAAAAGGCGAGGTGGGCGAGAGCTACACTATAGAGATAGAGTATAGCGGTCGTAGCTGGCGCTCGGAGTGCACGATACTACCCGCCATAGAGCTTCAAAATATCAGAGTCGTTACGGAGGGAGAGGATATGTATAGCATCCGCGCAACGCTACCAGCAACACCATACCCTTGCAGTATCGACTGCTCAATTAATGGTAGCCAGTACTTCGCTCCAACACTGCTTGGCACATACGGTCCATCGGATAGCGAGCGCGAGATTGTTATCAACCGCCCCACGGATAAGCTTATACGCAAGGAGTATAATACACTCTTTAGTGGCGAGGAGAGGGTGACCCTAAGAGTAAACACCCTGAGCGACTTCAGCTACACCTACTGGCGTAAGTGGGAGGATAACTTTATCAATAGCATAAACCCAATATTCCCTTCTACATCCAACCTACCAACTAATATCTCCGACGACGGCTTAGGCATCTGGTCGGGCTACGGCACAACATACTATCCGCTTGGGACGATAAACAAACTGAAAAGTGAAAGGTGAAAGGTGTGGTGTCTGCGACGCATATTAAACTAAAAAGTGAAAAGTGAACTTTGCGATTAAGGCGAGAGCAGAACAAGTTTACTTGTTTTGCCGAGCCGTAGCAAAGTCGAGGCATTACGAAGTTTTGCCTCAAAAGTGTGGTGTCTGCGACGCGTGTTTATGGGGCTTTTGGCTGGGGATAATGGGGAGTATGGGTACTATAGGGAGCCTGGGTATAAGCCCCAGTATACCCAGTATACCCAGAAAAAGCGCAGTCTGGTGGGTTACTATGAAAATCATCGGAGCTCATCGGAACTCATAACACAAACCGACCTAAGCCCCACTACCAAATTTCTTGTCAAAAGGGGCATAAATAATTAGTAATTAGTAGAGAGTAATTAGTAATAGTTTCGCTTGTGCCTAGCGACAGATGAACATATAGGGTTGCACAACCAAATTTCTTGTCAGAAGGGGTCAGATTTGGCTCTGACACGAAAACTGGCGGATGGGACATACTAAGCGTATTTCCCATTCGCCAGTTTGACTGAAGAGTCGAAGATGACCCCTTATCACAAGAAATTATGACCCCTTATCACAAGAAATTAAAAAGCGATGCCCGTTTGGAGTAGTATAAAACTAAACTCTGTGGTTGGGTTATAGATATAACCAGCCTTGACAGGCATAGTGTAGTCGCCAAACTCGAACTCCTTGAGTGCCATAAGGCTTAGATTTGTAACATTGAAGCCAGTAGGAGTGGTATCGGCGTAGCCGTCACCCTCACGCTCGAAAGACCAGAAAGGACCAGTCCAAGGTGATGCACCTGCGGTAAACTCGAGGTCGAAGAGGTCGCATACTGGGTGAGTATAGGCTGCCTCGAAGTATGATGAAAATGCCTGCTTGCCGTTAGGTAGTTTATCGCCTGCGTGGATAAGGGTTGTTGCCCAGTGTAGGCGAAGACGATCGAAGAAGGTATAGTCGATAGTAGCTGTAAGGCTATGGTTATCACCCTTCAATGGGTTCATAGTCTCCATCTCACCACATACACCCCAAAGCACATCGTAGAGGGTTACAGTAAGGTTCTCATGCTCGTAGCCAAGGAATACATCGAACTCGTTGTACTTGCTTATAAGCGAGTGGTTAGCCCAAATATCGATGTAGAACTTACCATAGCCAAACGAGAAACCTGGCTGGAGCGATGGGTCGAACATATTACGATTACCGCCACGATAAGACTGGTCGAAACCGCGCCAGATATAGTTTGAAGCCAAATCAAACGATCCGCCATACCAAAAGCCCTCATCGTCGCTCTCCTCCGAAGTCTCCTCCGACGCAAGGGTTGCAGGCTGCTCGTCAGTGGTTGTAGTGCCAATCATTGGCATAGTAGCCTCAGCTGTAAATGCAATAAGCATTGAGGCAAGAAATAGAGTAAACTTTCTTGTCATTGAGTTTTAGGTTATTATAGCTGTTAATAAAATAGGTTACTTAGTCTTAGCCTTGTGGTGACGACGCTTCTTAAGTTTCTGCTCACGGCGATAGCCATCAACCTTACGCCATACACCCCACACAAGGAGAAGTCCGAAGAATAGAATGATACCTACAAGCATACCCGTAGAGAGATTGTCACCCTTAACACGCGACCACATCTCAAGCATCTTATCTGTTCTATCGCCCGAGTCATGCATAACACCACAACGGTCGATAACGCTCTTATCTGGGTACAACACAGGATCTGCCACAACGCACTCAGAACCCTCGAGAGGATTGCCCTCGGCATCCACAAAGAGGTAGCTAAGGTCGCACTCCTGAGGCTCAGCGTAGCACAACTCCTCCAAGTTATCGAAGACCTCCTGGGTAGCCACAACACTAACATAGCCCGTAGCATCCATATTGCGAATAGCATTCTCAGGCATACACATATAGTCGATGAAGTAGCGTGCCGCGCGTAGATTGCGGGCGTACTTAGGGATAACCCAGCCGTCAAACCAGACAACACTACCCTCCTTAGGTACTGCGTAGCCAAGCTCCACATCTACCGACGAAGCCTCGTCGATAGCCCATACGGCATCACCACTCCACATAAGGTTGATCCACGCCTTCTCCTGCGTCATCATCTCCTTACCGAAGTCAGCTTCCCAGCCTGCTACAAGCTCCTTCATACGCTTCAAGTACTCCTCAACTAAGGCGATAGACTCGTCCGATGAGTCGTACATAAGCTCGTGGATAGTATCGATATCCAAGTACTCGTCCTCAGCCAAAGTACCATTAGCTCTGCCCGCAAGGGTCTTTGCGTAGATAAGGATTGGTGAGTACACATCGCGGAAGGCATCCTTTACGAAGATCTTATCCTCCAAGCGCTCGTCGAACATCAATGCCCAAGAGGATGCCTCCTCCTCGGTAACATAGCGCTTATTATATAGGATACCCGTAGTACCCCACATATAACCCACAGAGTAGTCGTTAGGATTCACACCTTCAGGAGCCTCCAATAGCGCGAACTGCTCCTTGATATATGGCGATACGCAATCAAAGTAGTTGATATCGCGAGCATTAATCTCCTCAACGAACTCTGGAGTGAGAATAGGATAAAGCATATTTTTACGCATCATACGCTCGATGATATACTCCGAAGGGCACACCACGTCGAAGTCTGCCTCACCATTCTCGATCTTTGCGAGCATAACCTCGTTGATATCGAAGGTCTGGTAGATAATCTCCACCTCCTCGCCAGTCTGCTCGAAGTACCACTCTTCGAACTCCGCAAGCAAGTCCTCGTCGATATAATCGCCCCAGTTATATACCTTTAGGGTCTGCATACGCTGCTCGTCGCTATTACACGACACAGCGACCGTTGCCACTATTAGGAGCGATAGAAAGCTATATAAGAGTCTCTTCATTAGCTCAATTATTTATTAAGTGTCACCTGCTCCGCCAACTTCGCCTGACGACGAGCGCGAAGGTTTACAACAATCAACAATACCAACACCACAACCAAGATAATGGTTGACAAGGCACGAAGCTCTGGGGTTAGACCACCCTTACGAGCATCAGCGTAGATGTACGTAGAGAGGGTCTCAAGACCATTTGTACCGTTGGTAAAGATAGTAACAGCAAAGTCGTCGATAGAGAGCGTAAAAGCAAGGATAAAGCCCGAAATCATACCTGGACGAATCTCCGGTAGGATTACGCGACGTATCGCCTGCAGAGGTGTCGCTCCAAGGTCAAGCGCTGCCTCATAGATGTTAGGATTCATCTGCGTAAGGCGTGGCAAGACGCTCAATACCACGTATGGGGTACAGAAGGTGATATTGGCAAGAATAACCGTTGTATAACCCTGAGTAATACCCAACGATATAAAGAGTAAGAAGAGCGAGATACCGGTGATGATATCTGGGTTAAGAATTGGAATATTGTTCACAAAGTTAACCACACGACGCTTTCTATAGCGAAGGTCATTGATACCGATAGCTGCAACCGTACCAAGCAACGTAGAGACAGAGGCTGCTACCAAGGCGATAAGAAATGTATTCTTTATAGCCTCGATCAACGAGTTGTTAACACCACCAGTGAATAGCGACGTGTACAACTCGGTAGAGAAACCTGTCCAGTTACCCAACACCTTAGACTCGGTGAACGAGAATACCGCGATAATAACTATTGGAGCATATAGCATCACCAATAGCAACACAAGATAACCCGATGATAATACCCTCTTCATTAGATAAGTCCTTCATTAGCGCCATCCTCCGATGAGTCGGTGAATAGCGATGTTATACCAATGATTATCAACATAATGAGCGACAACGCTGCACCATAGTGCCACATACCATTATTGATATTCTCCTGAATGGTGGTACCGAAGAGCTTAATATTGTTCATAGTGAGCAACTCCGAGATAGCGAAGGTCGATATGGTTGGCATAAAGACCATCATAATACCACTCACAATACCTGGCACAGAGAGAGGGAAAACCACACGCGTGAAGACCTGACGTGGTGTAGCACCAAGATCCTCCGCTGCCTCAATAAGCGAGCCGTCCATCTTCTGTAGCACATTGTAGATTGGGTAGATCATAAATGGCAAGAAGTTATACACCATACCAAAGATCAACGCACCCTCACCCAAAGGTAGACTCAAAAAGTCGAACAACGCCACAGTCGCCAATGTTCTTACAAGCACATTTATCCACATAGGGAGGATAAATAGCATCACCACAAGGCGAGCTGTAGAGAGCTTCATACGCGACAGAATATATGCCGCAGGATAGCCCAATACAAGGCATATTATGGTTGTTATCAGCGCAATACCTATCGAATAGATAAAGGTATTTGCCGCCTCTGGCTGGTTGACAAAACGCTGGAAGTTCTCCATCGAGAAGCTACCATCCTTCGACTGGAAGGCGTAGATCATAATCAGCACCAAAGGCATCACAACGAAGACTGCCATAAACAGAATATATGGCAAACTCCAACTACGCCTGCGAGAGAAAAACTTTACCAATTTCTTCATTTTACACCACGCATTAAAGCTTTGATATGCGCAACGCCTTAGGCGAAATCTTGATACCTACCTCGTCCAAGTCCTCCCATACATCGTGGGTATCTACGTAGATATTCACACCCTCGTCGGTGCGGACTGTAAGGTGGTAGCGGTCGCCCTTGTACAATATAAAGCGGATCGTACCCCAAGATATACCATCGTCTGGGTCGTCGGTAAGCTCTACAGCCGAGAAGTCGAAGGTGACATCGACCTTATCTCCTGCTGCAATACCCTCCTGGGCATCGCACTCGAACTGCTCGCCAAGAATCTCAACGTGAGTAGCATCGACCATAGTACCCTCGATATGGTTCTCGGTACGCTCCTTACGCATAACGTGGATATCGGCAGGCTTAATCATCATACCCACCTCAGTACCTGGCTCGAAGGCGTTATAGTCCTGAATCATAATCTCGTAGCCATCTGGAGTATCCACAAACATCTCATAGTGAACACCCTTGAAGGTACATGAACGCACTACGCCGTGGAACATCGCAGCATCGGCATTGCGGATGATGTAGACATCCTCTGGACGCACTACAACATCCACTGGAGTATTCTCACCAAAGCCCTCGTCGATACACTCAAAATCCTTATCCATAAAGCGCACCAAACGGTCGCGCACCATAGTAGCATTTAGGATGTTACTCTCACCAATAAAATCGGCAACAAAGGCGTTGCATGGCTCGTTATAGATATCGGTTGGAGTACCAATCTGCTGAATCTTACCCTCGTTCATAACAACGATAGTATCAGACAGCGTTAGCGCCTCCTCCTGGTCGTGAGTTACGTAGACAAAGGTGATACCTAAGTCGCGGTGCATCTCCTTAAGCTCCATCTGCATATCCTTTCGCATCTTCAAATCGAGCGCTGCCAAAGGCTCATCAAGAAGCAACACCTGAGGACGGTTCACAATAGCACGCGCAATAGCCACACGCTGCTGCTGACCACCCGATAGCGACATCACATCGCGGTGCTCGTAGTCGGTCATACCCACCATCTTCAAAGCTCGCTTCACGCGCGTCTCAATCTCCTGCTTATCGACTTTCTGCAACTTCAAACCGAAGGCGATATTATCGTACACATTGTAGTTTGGGAAGAGGGCATAGCGCTGGAAGACGGTATTCACGGGGCGCAAATGCGGAGGCACACCCGTCATAACCTCTCCACCAATTAGAATCTCACCGCTCGTCGCTGAATTGAAACCCGCTAAAAGACGCAATAGCGTAGTCTTACCACATCCCGAAGGACCAAGAATTGTAAGGAACTCACCCTTC
>JAEIGA010004743.1_pt1 | contig 20963 bp, 15 predicted proteins | sample 9270691 | NCBI WGS metagenome assembly JAEIGA01 (sample SAMN17057246, study PRJNA624740) | gut metagenome | biome: biome; isolation source: fecal sample | host: Bos grunniens | place: China: Xizang | collected 2019 | reverse complement strand
CCCATCGCGCGTCCAACATAACGAGGCGCGTAACCTTCTAAACATTTTTGCACAGCTAATAGCCGTTCTTCTAACGAATGCTTCTTATACATAAAATAAACCCCAAAAGTTTTTTGTCTAACTTTTGGGGTTCACTTCACATCATCTCGTTATTTTTTTACCTACCAACTTATCATACCTTGCTCCAAACGGTCTATAATACACATCTACAGCATATTCATTTCTCGTTTGCCAATGCGACCCCTCTAATGGCAACAGACTCATTTTTCGGTTATCCATTGTGTAGTACATATAGTTGTATCCACCTTGTTTTAAATATGCATATAGGTAGTAGCACTTATTCTCCGCATCATACTGCATCATATTTGCCATCGTGTACTGGTTATAGAACAAGTCTCCACCCACAAACACAGGAGTCACTATTGGTTGCCGCACAGGCAAACAGAAATGCACCCACATATATTCGGCATCGGTATCAGGATATTCAGTCTTTTCACAGTTTACTACCCATTGACCATCAGCATCCACATCCGAGAGGTATCCCAACCCTTCGTTACCAGCTCCTAGAGCCATTGTCCCGCGCACTCTATCTGGCTCTAACACAGCATGATACTCGCCTTGAGCATACTCCACTCTACTTACATTATATCCCGCATAATAGGTTGAATAACTATCAAATCTCCTAAATTCGTTTCCGCCTTCAAATATCAGATTTTTATTATTCACATAGCGCAAGCGATTGGGCTCTACGAATGTCGGCTTCAGGATATATTGTTGATTGTCTGTTCTACCATTTTGTTGTACCAACAGAGAGATATCCCCAGCATCCTTCAACCTTAGTTTCTCTGTATGCACATCGATATCTAATTGCTGGTACCTGCCATTGAGCTCAATGTCTGTGTTTGCTCGCAAATTAGCAGCTATATCCACTATAGGTTCCACCACTTGAAAACAAAATATCGCCACCGCATTTTCCTGATCGCCATCCTGATAGATAACAATCATATAGTTACCGCTGGCTTTTAGTTGCATATCGTTATTGGGAAACACAAATGAATAGTGCGTATATTCTTGTTGGGTATTAACCGAACGTTCGTAATCTGTGATATCAGCTGTTGTAAAGCCATCTAGGTACTCATAGCTACTGATATCACTTGGAACCCAAGTCTTATCACAATGCACAACTTTATACGTATATTGTTTGATGTTGTGACTCAATTCATCAAAACTAAACTCCAATGTATTTTGCTCATCACTACCATCAATCACTCCACTCTCGTCTAACACCAAGTACGGACGTTGTACATCCCCACTAGGATCTATTGCTTCATGCATATAACGAACACGCAAAGTGCGTATATTAGGGTCATTTGTCCCAGTCATATACTGTGCATGCAAAAACAGATTACCAAATAGTAATAGCAATATGAAGGATGTTATTTTTTTCATTTCGTTGGCAAAGGTACAAAAAAATGCTTAAATACACAAAAATATTTGCATATTTCGCAAAAAAGCAGTACTTTTGCGCTCGCTTTTACGTCGGCAAGATAGTCCGTTCGCCGAACGCGCTGCCACCATAGCTCAGTTGGTAGAGCAACTCATTCGTAATGAGTAGGTCCGGGGTTCGAGTCCCCGTGGTGGCTCAAAATGAAAGAAGGATAATCCTAGATGGATATCCTTCTTTATTTTTATTTACACTATACATCCTACACTGCAGCTCCGCTGCCAATCAACACATAATTTCATGTGGAAGTGTGGAAATGTGTAGAGCAAACCATTGAAAAAGTTCTCCTTTCATTTTTATTGATTATCTGATTGTGTCATTCGGATCATGCGCAAAGTCTGTTTGCAATAAGAACCCCAGCACTTCTTTTCAAGAACATCCAATAGATAATCTTCCAAAATCACTCACAGCTTGTTTGAGATGGGCGCCGGTGATTTATGTTCGGTTTAGTAGCTTGCTATATCTTAATTATTTATAGTAGTCAATATCGCGAGTTTGTACGTAAACAGGCACGTTTCCGCTATATAGCACACGCTCTGTCCAGTTGCCTTTTTGGTCAAAGCTTACATATTTAAACTTGTATGACTCTGCAGCTGAAGTGCCTGTTCGGTCGTAGGTAGCCATATTACCCTTTGGATCATATGTGATACGAGTAGTAGTACGTTTGTTCTTGTCATCTGTTACTTCGCGGTATAGTAGCTGTCCTTGTTTATTCCATTGATTATCTATCTGTTGCAACACTTGACCTTTTGCATTGGTTACCACTTGTTTAACCACCAAGTTCTTCTCATAAGTAATATTGGTAGAACTTTGTAGTTTACCCTTTTTACAGGTGTTATATGACACCAGGTTAAAGCCATCTAGGACAAAGTCTTGATATTCATTATTAGAATATTTCTCATAAATCTCATAGGATACTGGTTTGCCCTCTTGTAGTATATGCTTGCTATAGTAATACAAATTGCCTCCATGGTTATAGAGATTGGTGGCAATGCGTTTTTTCTTGTGATATTCGTAGGTATATTTATAGTTAACCTCTTGGTATCGGTTGCTAATGATATGCGCTGTCAGGTATCCTTTGGCATCAAATTCCTTTTTGTCAACTGGGAATAAACCAAGATCATCATCAATATCAAAGTACGAGATAATATTTCCCTTTTGCACTGCACCGAAATCTTGTACGGCATCATACGATACTGTGTAGGTAGATTTGACTTTACCCTTTAGAGCTTCTTGGGTCAATGACTTACCTTTTCCACATGCTATTAGTGTAAGTCCTACAGTTAATAATAAAAGTACCTTCTTCATAAGTAATGCATATTATATAAATGATTATTTTTGATGAATAGCCGCATGATAAATAGCGTTGGTTAATGTTTTAAGGAAATCCTTATTATCGAGGTAAGTATATCCGTTGGTCATAGCTACAATCCCCCACCCGTCTGCTGGGCTCCATATCATGATACTTCGTAGTCCGTATGCACTTCCTGTGTGTCCAATAGGATAACTACCTGGTTTGTTGTAATTTGAGTCATCTATAAAGTTGATGAACTCGCGTAGGCAAAGTCCATATTGTTCGTCGCCTTTTTGCTGAATATGCCATACAGGTGTCTGCATGGTTTTAGCAGATGTTGCGCTGATGATACGCTGATGTTGGTACTGTCCATAGTTCATGTGCATCATCATATAAATAGCCAAGTCGTGCGCCGAAATCTTGACTCCACCAGTAGGCGAGAAGATAGGTGCCGAGTAGCCCATTTGGTAGTTAGCAAGGCGATGTGTCACACTGGCATACGCATTAGACTCTCGATATTGACCATCGCGACGGCTGTAGATTTTAGCAATCATACTTTGGTCAATATGGTCGATATTGTGCCCTGCATGGAGTCCCAATGGACGAATAATGCTATCACGTATATATATATCAAAACGTATGCCAGACACGTTCTCCAAGATAGTGCCAGCAAGGTTGAGTCCCATATTGGAATAGTTGTAGCCTGTGCCCGGTGCATAATCGAAGTACGACTCAACGCAGTCGCCATAAACTGCAGGATTTAGATGATCGAGCGTAAAGTAGTCTTCTTTGTCACGAATACTAGCGGTGTGCGAGAGCACCATTCTGAGTGTGATTGGCACATCTGGGTGATGCGGATTGCGAATGGTGAAACCAATGAGGTCGCTCACGTCATCATCAAGAGAAATAACACCGCGATCAACCAATTGCATGAGCGCGGTAGCTGTAAAAGATTTAGATATGGAAGCTATACGCATTACATGGTCATTGGCTAGAGGTGTTTTCTGCTCTAGGTTTTGATAACCAAAAGAATTATTATAAATAACATGTCCATCCTTAACCACAGCAGCAGATATGCCCACAGCATTAAACTCTTTGAGGACATTTTTAATCGCTCTGTTGGTTCTACGCTCCAGCGGAGTAAAACTCATCAAGCAGAGCACCAAAGAGACTGCTAGAAGCGATATTATGGCTTTGCGGAACACTTTTCGATTTAAATTCATCATTAAATTATTCTAAAGTCTTTCAAGTGGATAATAATTCGCAAAGTTACTACATTTTTCGCAAACATGCAAACAAATATGCCATTTTTGTTTCAAGATGTTTTCTTTGCTTTTCTTTTGTAATCCGAAGTTACTCCAGGAAAAGCCTGAACGATGCGCACTTTGATGTCCGGAAAGTGCTCTACTATTTGTACCTTAACATCAGGAAAGTGCTCAACCAGTTGCACTTCGCCACAATCGTCAGGTGAGTGTTGAACAATAACCACATCAACATCCGCAAAGTGCTCTACGATCTGCACTTTGATATCAGGAAAATGCTCTACAATCTTTACTTTGCCATGTAGAGGAATAGTTTTTCCATCCTTGACTAGAACACAATCATCTGCCCAAGCAATCATAGAGAGCAGAGAAATAAACAGGAGTAATAAGCAACGTATCTTTTTCATAAAATCAATTTCAAACGCAAAGATAATGCTTTTTTTTGAGTTGAGCAAAAAAAAGGGTGTTTATATATGAGTTAGCACTAAAATAGTTATAACTCACGGCAACCAATAGGTAAAAGACCTATTCACGCCAAGATGGTTATACTTATTATTAAATTATTTATATTCATTTAGTTGTTGGATTAAAAGTGCTAACTACTATATAATTCCCAAAAAAAATCAACTTTTCTTACATTTTGTTCGACATGCGCATACACATATAAGATATATGATTCTTATCAAAAAAAAGAAATCGTGCCCAACAACTATGAGTGATAAAACAACAAAACCGCCATGAGGGCGGTTTTGATGTAAGTTGTAGTTTGTAGCCTGTTGAAGGCTAGATAAGTGGGATTAGTTACCCCACATGTTGTCTGTGGCGTTTGGATCAATAAAACTGCTAGCGCAAAGGATAGAAGTTGGTTCCATGATTAGCGCCTCTGTCATTGGTTGTTGATATACTTTTTTCATAATGTTCTTAGTAATTTAGTGTATAGTGTAAAGTGTATGGTGTATAGGCGGGGAGAATGCGGCCGAAGCCGCAATTCTTTCCTCTCGCCTTAACCTTTCGCCTTAGAGACGTTGTCCTTGTGCGTTGAACTTCTCACCGTTGCGGATGATGATAAGTTGACCGTTAACGATTACCTTAACTGTTTCGCCTTCTGGTACTACAATACCATCAATACCTGTAGCGGTATTCTCGTTAGTCACCTCTAAGCTGATGCGACGACGACCTTGGATAGGAGAAGGAGCAGAACCTAGGTTTTCAAGTTTATCACCAATAAAGTATGCACGATTTGCATTCAAACCACAATTAGCGCCGCACTTCTTAATGATGTTATTGTAGAGTACGTAGTTGTCTGTGAGAGCATTCCTTTCCGCTGGATCAATTTGAGTGAATGTACCTTGGAGTGAGTTATACTCGCCTGCAGTTGCCTCGTACTTAGTTCCACAGAAGAAGTTGAGCACCTCTTGGTCTGCGATAAAGATGTATGGCATACCAGCTTCAGGGGTTGTTACCTCGTCAAAGATAACCTTGTTGCCTTCTTTACCTGCCACCTGATAGAGAGTACCACCATCGCACCAAACGATATTCTCTGGATAGCAAACGGTACCATATACACCTGCACCTTGTTCATCGCGGGTGTAATCAGGGGTTACTTCTTTCACAAGACGAACGGAGTTACCGCGGCGCTTCTCACGGCTCCAAACTTGTGGATGTGTACTCAAGTCATCTAGACCTTCCTCATCAACTGTAGGTCCTTCATCCCATCCTGGGAGGATAAGGAAAGACGCACAATGTGGATATGCAGGACGAGTATCTTGGGTGTTAAGCCAATAGTAACCGTAATCTCCTACGTTGTCTACGTGGAAGTAGTGACCATTAGCATCTATAGATCCTTTTCCACCCGCAGTTTCTGTGTTACCATATCCACCGGTACGTGAACCTGCAGCAGGGAGGAATACTGCACCTGCAGCTTCTAATGCTTCCCATTGTGAAATAGTTAATTGATTCTCTGTATAGACAAATTGTGTAGGTACGTAGCCATATACAAGAGAAATACTTGTATTCCAATTGTCAGGAAGAAGGATGAGACCATTCAAACCGTTTACTGTAGCAAGTGCCCAAAGTTTTTCACCATCTTTAGTACGATTGAGGATATGGCGCATTTCTGGTTGTGTGAGAGTGCACCAACCAGTCTCGTCAACAAGTTTACCCCAATCTACGAAATCAGTAGCAGCATATCCATAGTGAGCATCCGTATTAGATGGATTCACACCAAACTTGCCATCGCTGCTCCAACCGAAGAGATCCAATTTGCCAGTATAGCCAGGCACATTCATACCGTAGTTGGTGTTGTTGCTTCCAGTGTAAGCCTCGCCACCAATTACCTCATATTGCTTAGAAGCAAATGACCATGTGTTGGTTCCTACCTCGTATTGGAGGTTACCTGTAGAGAATTGTACGTACTTGTTGTCACCTACAGAGAAGTATGCATTCTCAATGGTCTTAACGCTTGCAGTATTCAAATTTACATATACTGGAGCAGTAACGACTGGGAGTTTAGAGTAGTTTCCGTCTTGATGAGTTTTTCCTGCAGAATTTACATCATAATTTTTAAAGTTGAAATTCTCTCTGTAAATAAATGTACGGATTGTTCCTGATGTATTTGTGGTATAGTAACCTTTTTCATCATCCCAGATCCACTTGCATTTATCATCTACAGATGCAGAAAGAGTCAAGTCAGTATCCGTATTGCCTTTGAGATATTTACCATTATTTGCAAATGTTGCCTTCCCATCTACTACAGAACGTGTCCATGTGATAGAAGCTTTGTCGCTTTCTGCTACATTGTAGAGGGTTCCGTTTAAATAAGTAACTTCGAGAGCATCTAATTGATTTGATTTTCCTGTAGGAACAGCACCCTTCATTGCATACCATTTTCCACCAAGTTCTGCAAGAATAACTACTTCATCTTTAGTAGACTTAGAAGTTACGGTTACGGTAAAGTCTTTAGTTGTACCATAATATTCACCGTCAGCATTTGCGATAGTTGCTCTAATAGTAGCAGTACCCTCAGCAACACCAGTGATAGTAGCACCATTCAAAGTAATATATTCACTTCCTTTAGTAATTGCATATTGAACTTTTGTTTTAGCAGCATCTGGAGTAATTGTAGCCTCAATAGTCTTAGTCTCATCAACTTCTAATGAAATGTTAGAAACAGAGATAGTCGCGGTAGCAAGATCTTGCACTTCTTCTATATCTTCTTTCTTACGTGGAAGAATCTCTTCTACATCGCCATATTGGAGATATACACCTGTTACATTATACTTGTTACCTACGGTTGGATTTGTATAGGCGAACAAAGAATTATACAATTGAACGTTCGCTACATAGTAATAATCTTTATCATTGATAGTCTTTTTCTCACAAACACCGGTAATTTTGATTACAGAACCTGTGTTTACACCACTTAATGTAGTCACATCATTCACTACTACAGGAGTTACAGTACCACCAGTAGTTACGGTCAAACCTTCAGTAGTTTTGGTTAACTCAGTAAGTTCTGAAGAACCGTTGTACAATTGTACTTTACATGCAACTGTTCCAGAAAGGACATCACCTACTACGAAGCCATGAGAAGCTGTGTAGATAATCAGACCTTTTGTTCCGTCTGTTAAATATACGTTTGAACCCTTAACACCTGTTACAACCCAATTATTCATGGCAACTTTCACACTTGTTGCTGTATTACCAACTGCTGTTGCCTTATCAAAGATCTCCTGCATTGTTGCCAATGGAGTAAGGATGGTATAAGTTACTTCAGACACTGAACTGCTATACTCGCCGTTGATTGCAATCGCTTTCAATGTCTTAGTCTCGCTAATAGTAATTGCACTAGTATATTCAGTTGAACTGCTTGTTGGATCTGTGCCATCAAGAGTATAATAGATTTTAGCACCAGGAGTTGCGCAAGTGATCACAACGCTTTGTGCATCATAGTAAGAGCCTGCTGCAACAGAAAAAGTAGGAGCGAGAACCTCAGATGGATCAACTTTCTTGTAGAGAGCAATAGGTTTTTGGTTACTACCATAGTAACGGAAACGTTCTGATCCAGATGCAGAATAATATTGCAAAGAAGTTGAAGCACCATCTCCATTACCAGAAATAGTTGTTTTTCCGTCTGTAATTGTAATTATGTTCAAAATTTCAGAGGCACCAGTATTCATACCATTGCCACTACTTGTTCTACCGATGTACTTACCACTTTTTGATTTAATAGCATATCCGCCTGTCATCGCAGAAATATTGAAAGTAACTTCATCAATCTCAGTATTTCCGTTGATCACATTATCTGTAATAGTAACCGACATCATATTACCGGCAGCATCCAAAGTTGCCAACGAACCATCAAATGCGACAGGTGCTTTAGGATTTCCCTCTGCATCCTCGTAAACGATAAGGTATTCGCCATCTGTAATGCCTGCAGTCTCAGTAACTTTTACATAAACATTCTCGGTAGGAGTAGCAGGAGCTTTGAGTACGGTCAAAGCGTATGTAACAGTCTTAGCTGCATATGTAGTACCGCTAACCTCACCACCTGCGAATTTAGCAGAGATAGTAGTTGTACCAGGAGCAACGAGAGTGATAGTTCCGTCTGCTGCGATTGTAGCCGCTGCTGTGTTAGAACTCTCATATGTAACAGATACAGGAACGGTATTTGTCAATGTTGGGAAAGTGTTTGTAGCACCCATTGTTGCCTCTGCAGTAGCAGCAGACCACGCAAATTGTGCGTCGGTAAGAGTCTCAACTACCGTAGCACCGCTACAAGTGGTGGTGTAGTTAGAGTATGTGGTAACACTTGCAGAACCTGAAGTGTAAACGACTTCAATAGCTGTAACTTTTACTTGTCCATTAGTTGCAGAACCAGTATTACCAACGTTATAAGTTACGGAGGATGCATTGATATTACTTGCAGTACCTGAAGTAACATTTGCACCATTCAACTTTAAAACACCCGTATTGTTTATATTGTATGTAACTTTAGCGGTTTTAATTGTATTACCTTCCGCTGCTGTAAGGGTAAGAGTTGGATTTTCATTTTGATAAATACGCCACTCATTTCCACTTGTGTAGTATTTTCCTGTATTAGAACTTCCTGTTACACTTGCAGTTATATTGGCATCTACTTTAAGAGAAGTATATTTTGTTCCATTAGCCCAACTATTTGCAGATGCATAATCTTTCACAGTTACTTTAGCAGTTGTTTCTGTAGCAGAACCGCCACCGCCAGTAGTGGTAGCAACAGCAAATACAGCATAGAATTCTTTATCTGAATCAGCAGTACCGAAGTTAGTGAGAGCAGTAAAGCCTGTACCATCTTCAGCCACACTACATTGATCGGTCCAACCCATAAACTCATAACCGCTCATAGTAGGGTCGGTTGCAGGTTTGGTAATGGCCGCACCCTCATTCAATGTTACATCAGTAGTTGTGCCAACTGCTGTGTGCCATTTAATAGTGTAGGTGGTAGTTGGAGGGGTTGGAGGTGTAGAACCACCAGCTTCGCCATAAATTTCAATTTTTGTAATTTGTGTATTGTAAGCAGATGTAACTTTTAAAACATATACATTACCTGCCGCTTGGTATGACGAATTAATGAGATATGTATTAGTTCCCGTTGCGCCAGTTGTCGCTGTACTTACTTCAGTTGAACCAACATATATATTTTGTTTAACAGAACCAGATGCACCTGATTTACCAGTTATAACAATCTTAGTTGTTGTGAAATCAAATGCAGGTAATGTGAGGGTTGCTCCACTTTTACCCATCAACAAGTATTTGTCAGATGAGTTGAAGTTATAACCATTACCAGAAGAGCCTTTTACCTTAATGGTATAAGCACCACTCGTGAAAGACTGTTCATCAACTACCTTACTGGTAGGAAGCCCCCAACTATTAGTGGTAAAGTCTAATGTGGCTTGTAGACTTTCACCCCAAGCGTTTCCAACGCCGAAGGCGAGCATCGCGAATAACGCGAAAAATAGTTTTAAATGTTTCATAAAGCTTTATGTTTTGATATTTATATTCTAGTGTAGGGTGTAGAGTGTAAAGTGTAAAGGCGGGGAGCCTTAACTATCCATTAACTATCCCTTAACACTCTCCTCTGTATCCCATCGGCAACCTCTCGGAGTGGTATCGGAGTGGTATCGGAGTTCTTAGCCGCGAGGGCACGATTATGCTTCGCTCTTCTTAGCCGCAAGGGCACGATTACGCTTCGCTCTTCCTTCGGAGATCCTTCGGAGTTCCTTTGGTATTCCTTCGGTGAAGTCCCTATGAAGTCCCTATGAAGTTCCTATGAAGTCCCTATGGAGATAGGGGGCATGTAAGGGGCATACTATAGGCAAAGCCGCGGTGTAGGGTGTAGAGTGTAAAGTGTAAAGGCGGGGAGCCTTATCATACATCAAACACCAATACGCACAAAAGAGCCGTTACACAAACGACTGATTATGCATATAACCAAATGATACAGAAAGAGATACACCAAAAGATGAAAATCAAAGTGGAGTGTCTTAACCGTTTTCATTTGATTTCGGTTACAAAATTACAACAATTACTGCATATATGCAAGAAAATAAACGAAAAAAGTTGAAAGTTGAGAGGCGAGAGTTGAGAGAGTTGAGAGTTGAGAGTTGAGTGTAGGGTGTTGAGAGTTGAGAGTTGAGAGTTGAGAGTTGAGAGACTAGTAGCGCTAGCCGAACTAGGGAGGCGAAAAAAAAAGAGGATTGTCTCCCGACAACCCAATCTTTACTTAACCTTAAATCTAATACCATGAAAAACACGGTGCAAAGGTACTGCTTTTTCTAATACCCGCCAAATTTTAAGGCAAAAAAGTATGTTTTATAACATGTTTTTCTTGATTTTGCATAGTTCACTTTGCAAAACGAGCCATTTAAGCCATCTACAGCGTCTCACCCATCTCTTGGAGTTCGGTAATGGCAGTAAGGTCACCTTTACGTGCTGCTCTGCGCAAGTGACGGATAGCTCGTCTATAATCCTTTTCCACACCTATGCCATATCGATAGCACATTCCGAGCATGCATTGTGCGTCAGGATGACCTTGCATAGCCGCTTTCTTGAACCAATAGAAGGCCTTCTGGTCGTTCTTAACTACCCCTTTACCCTGTTGATAACAGCTAGCAAGACAAACTTGAGAAGTAGCATCCCCTTTGTCGGCACCTTTTTGTAAGAAGGCAACAGCTTTGTATTCATCCATAGGCACGCCATGACCTAATAGATAACAAGAGCCCAAGCAGGAGTAAGCCTGTGCAGAACCGTGATCGATAGCACGTTGGTACATATAGATAGCTTTGTCATAGCTCTGTGGAACACCATAGCCTGAATAATAGCAATTACCCAATGCGATTTGAGATTTAGCACAACCTGTGATAGATCCCTTGGTGAAATAATCGACAGCCATGAGCGTATCCTTTGGCTTGCCATGTTGCCCCGTCATATAGGATTCGCCAATCTTATAATAATCATCCTTTGAGGAGTCACAAGATGCAAACCCCAAGAACAATCCGAATAGTATTGTGAAAGTGAAAATAGAACTTCTATTCATAATATATAGTAGTCAAGTTAGTTAATAATATACTCCCATTTGGCTACCTGGCTATCAATATCATAGATAAGCCATAAGCAATCCTTGCCTATCATCCAACAACAGCCATGGTTGTATTGAGAGATATCGTGGTAGCGTGTAGTGCCATAGATATGCTCGAAGCTCTGTTGTACCGCTCTAAAACGCTCTTCAGACATGGTCATTGTATACGAAAAATTCTCGATCTTTTGTCCATTGAGTTTGATCAAAATATCAATGTCATGCTTCTCGATAATCTCATTATCTACATCTACCACCTCTGTAGTATATGCCTTGATATACACATCATTATGAGAGATTTGGGTAATCGAGTCAAAGTGCACCGAAGTACCCCACTCTGCCTTGTGACTATCATTTAAAAACTGCTCAAGAGTACCATCAATATGCACACCAAAAACCTGTGGACGTTGGTGATGGCATGCTGTTAAAGCAATAACAATAATGAGTAAAAAAATAGATCTTTTCATAGGACTATATGTATTTCGAAGGTAAATCGTATATTTGACTCGCAAAATTAATACTTTTTTTGCATATATCCAAAAAAAAAGAGCCGCGAGACTCTTTTTTTTTAAAATTATTTAATAATCGTGACAAATAGTATGAAAATCAAGCCATATTACCACCATTAAGTCAGATACTAGCGCTCGAATGGCAGAATACTAGAAAAACCACCATCGTTATACAAAGTTTGCATAGTAACCTTGCGGGTTAGATCCGAGAAGAGGGTTACAATATAACCTGCACAATCATCCGCGCTAGCATTGCCTAATGGCGACACCTCGTCCACATATTGCAACATCTGCTGCACACCGGCTATACCCTGCCCTGCTGTAGTCAAAGTAGGGGATTGAGATACGGTATTGACACGAACTTGCTTCTCACGACCTAGAATCATACCAAAATTGCGCGTAATAGACTGCAACATAGCTTTGGCATCTGCCATATCGCCATAACCTACCATAGCACGATCACCTGCGATATAACTTAGAGCCACAATAGAAGCCCCAGGATTGAGCGCATCCTTCTGGTAGAGCGTTTGCAATAACTTGTGATAGGACATTGCAGAGATATCTAAGGTCTTGGCATAGTAGTCATAGTTGAGTTGGTTGTAGGCTAATCCCTTGCGGATATTAGGCGACATACCTATGGAGTGTAATACAAAATCGATTTTACCACCAAAATGCTCAATAGTCTGATCTACAAGTTTGTCAAGATCCTCCATCGAAGTAGCATCAGCAGGAATCACTATACTGCCTGTTTGGTCAGCCAACTGCTGGATAGTACCTAGACGCATTGACAAAGGGGTGTTGGTCAACACAATCTCTGCCCCCTCTTGGACTACACGTTCAGCCACTTTCCACGCTATAGACATATCATTAAGCGCACCAGTAATAATACCTTTTTTACCTTTTAACAAATTGTAAGACATACATCTATATATATAAGAGTGTTCATACTAAATATTTATCCCTGCTGTTTAGCCACCAGCATAAATGACAAAATGCCTTTGCTGCATACTTGACCTTCCACCGTAGCCGTGGCATCGATGATCACTAATGGGCCGCGTTTAGCCACAAGCGTGGCACGCGTTTCTACCACATCGCCCGGACAAACTACACGCTTAAACTGCGCCTCCTTGATACCCGCATATAGCGCCAGCTTTTCTTTCAACTCCTCTTGGATGAGCAAGGTACAACCCTGTGCCATAATCTCGCACAAGATAACCCCTGGCACAACAGGATTGCCAGGAAAATGACCTTGTGTGAAGAACTCGTCTTCTCGAATACGGTAGTGAGACACGCAGGTTTCTCCCTCAAGGTGCATATCATCCACCAACAACATGGGCTGGCGATGAGGCAGTATTTGCATAATTTCGTCGCGATTCATATTATCCTTTGTATTTACGAAGTGCAACAGTAGAATTGTGTCCGCCAAATCCCAACGAATTGGAAATAGCTACATCCAAGACTTTCTTCTCTGCCTTGAGCGGAGTGTAGTTGAGATCGCAAGCAGGATCTGGATCAGTCAAACCAATGGTAGGTGGCACCAAATCGTTTTGTAAAGCAAGAGCAGAAACCATAAGTTCTAATGCTCCCGCAGCACCCAACAAGTGTCCAGTCATAGATTTAGAAGAGCTGATGCTAGCACGCATAGCATCCTCTTCACCTAGAGCCAACTTAATGGCTTGAGTCTCCGCAGCATCATTCATCGAAGTACCTGTACCATGTGCGTTGATATAGAGATTTTCGCCTGGTTGGTAGTTAGCCTGTTGGAGAGCCTCGCTGATACAACGCGCCGTAACAGTGCCATCTGGACGAGGAGCTGTATAATGGTGCGCATCGCATGTGTGACCATATCCAACGACTTCAGCAATGATAGTAGCCCCACGTTGCAAAGCATGCTCTAGCTCCTCAAGCACCAATACGGCTGCTCCCTCACCCATAACAAAACCACCACGTTTCTTGTCAAATGGTAAACAAGCCTCCAACGGATCAGGACTAGTAGTCAATGCACGACAGTTGGTGAAACCACCAATAATAAGTGAATTGATAGCTGCCTCAGCTCCACCGGCAATGATGGCATCCGCTCTACCAGTCTGTATAGTCAAGAATGCCTCACCTACCGAGGTAGTACTAGTAGCACAAGCCGCATTAACTGCCAAGTTAGGACCTTGAGCGTTGTACTTAATAGCAGTATGACCACCAGCCATATTGGAGATCATCATAGGAATAAACAAAGGTGATACACCACGTGTTCCGCGCTCAAAGCAGTTTCTAGCCTGGGTAATATAGGTATTCATTCCGCCTACAGCAGAACCCATGTACACACCCAAACGGTGTGGCTCGATATTCTCTCCACTAACCAAACCACTCTCCTGCATAGCCTGATGAGCAGCAGCTAGTGCGTATTGACAAAATAGATCGTAGTGACGTATCTCGCTCTTGGTCATACCAAAGCATAAAGGATCAAAATCCTTGACTTGTCCAGCCACATAAATAGGCAACTGCTCAGAATCAAACCCCACAATCTTATCTATTCCGCAGACTCCGTTAGCAAGAGCATTCCATATATCCTGAACATTATTTCCTACTGGGGTGATACCACCCATTCCTGTAATAACAACACGTTTTGTTTGCATCGTTTTATTGCATTAAAATAGTTACACATACATTGTCACGCGCCCCAACTCTAGATACGACAATAATGTCGACGTAACAAAATCGCCGACAAAAATAGTATAAAGATTTCGAACGAACAAATATTTGGAAATATTATGTTGTTTTTTTATCCATCCACTAACAACCTAGTAGATCATTAATCGCCTCATGAACTGTCACAAGAGAAACAGAGTGCATGATACGCTGCATTTTGTCGGAGACTTGTTGGTTACAGAGATTACCAATGGAGCCTTCGTGGGTATAGTGTGACAATGTTTCCTCTACCGTTGCCTCGTGGCGGAAGGTTCCTTGGGTGATCTCATCTGCTACTTGGCGATAGGCATCGCGGAAAGCAACGCCCTGCTCTACTCGGCGATTCACCTGCTCCACAGAGAAAGCTGGTGCATATAGAGGATTGGACATGATATCCTCCTTAACGGCCATATTCTCAATAGCATAAGTGGTGATCTCCAAGAGGTCGTTGAGTTCCTCAAACAATGGGAAATACACCTCTTTTAAGAGTTGCATATCACGGAAATAACCTACTGGTAGATTGGTAGTTATATGGCGAATGGTATCAGGCAGAGCGCAGATACGATTAGCATGTGCACGGATGAGTTCGAAGACATCCGGATTCTTCTTGTGAGGCATGATACTAGAGCCTGTGGTCATGGTATCTGGCAGTTTGATAAAGCCAAAGTTTTGTGAATTGAACATACAGCAGTCCATAGCCAAACGCCCTAGTGTCTCGGCTACAGAGGAGTATGCAAAGGCCACGGTGCGCTCCATACGACCACGGTTCATTTGGGCATAGATAGCATTGTAGTCAAGATCCGCAAAACCGAGCAACTGCGTGGTCATGGTGCGATTGAGCGGAGCAGACGAACCATAGCCAGCAGCCGAACCTAACGGATTGAGATTGGCTTGCTCATAGGCTGCCACCAGCAGACGCATATCATCGGTCAGAGCCTCTGCATAAGCGCCTAACCATAGTCCGAAAGAGGATGGCATAGCCACTTGCAAATGGGTATAACCTGGCATCAACACATGCTTGGTATCCTCGCTGCGTTGTTGAAGTACCTCAAACAAGCGCTCCACTAGCTTCATCGTTTTCTCAATCTCAGCACGGGTAAAAAGTTTAAGATCGACCAATACCTGATCGTTGCGCGAACGACCGGTATGCACTTTCTTGCCCACTTCGCCAAGGCGTCGGGTAAGCATAAGTTCGACTTGTGAGTGCACATCCTCAATACCATCTTCGATAACGAAATTGCCCGCTTGAGCATCGACATAGAGTTCTCGTAAAGCAGGAAGAAGTGCTTCCAAATCCTCTTTGGAAAGCAATCCCACATGCTCGAGCATGGTGACATGCGCCATGGTTCCGAGAATATCGTATGGAGCCAATAGCAAATCTAACTCTTTGTCCTTACCAATGGTAAAACGCTCAATAGCGTCGTCAATCTTATAACCTTTATCCCAGAGTTTCATTGTATTTTAGTTTGGGAGTTTATCACTTTATGAGTTTATAGGTTGTTGAATTAGTTTATCAGTCAAAAGGTTAAACTTGTTAAACCAAATTACTTTCTTAACAACCACTAAACTGCTAAACGAATTAACTCATTAACAATTTTAGTAGTTTTATTGCTTGCTGAATTTCGTCGATGTGGATATATTCATCTGCGGTATGGGAGCGGGCGGAGTCGCCAGGACCAAACTTAAGCTTAGGGCAATCCAAAAGCGCCATGTTGCTTAGTGTAGGCGAGCCAAAAAGTTCTATACCCAAATCCTGCGCACGCTTAACGATAGGTAATTTGAGATTGGTAGAACTAGCGTTTAAACGTGTAGAGCGAGGTGTGAGCGTAGACTGCACCATCGGTTGTAACACGCTGAGTATCTCTTGATTGGTATAGAGACCATTGCTGCGTATATCCACAACAAACTTGCAGGTATCAGGCACCACATTATGCTGCGTACCCGCTTGAATCATAGTAGTAGTCATCTTGACTTCGCCCAAAAATGGAGACACCTTATCAAACTCATAATTGCGCAAAGTGAGTATATCATCCAATGCAATATAGAGTGCATTCACTCCTTCCTCACGTGCAGCGTGGCCTGCCTTGCCATGAGCCTCGGCATCAAGAACCATCAGTCCACGTTCGGCTACCGCCATCTTAAGAGAAGTAGGTTCGCCCACGATAGCAAGGTCAATTGAGCCAATTTCAGGAAGTAGCATTTCGATACCTTGGCGACCGCTATTCTCCTCTTCTGCCGTAAGGGCAAGAACAATACGTTTACCCGGTATAGGGTCTTTGAGAATATCCATGAAGACTGCCAACATAGCAATCACGCTACCCCCATCATCATTAGCACCTAGACCGTAGATAGTAGTACCATCGCACTCGCCTCCAAATGGATCACGGGTATAGGATGCAGCAGGTTTGACAGTATCGATATGAGCATTGAGCAGAATCGTCTCGCCTTTGCCACATTCAGCCCAGAGATTGTTGCCCACTCTATGTGGAGTACATCCTTCAGCATTCATCCACTCTTGTAAGAGGGTGCATACTGCATCCTCCTGCCCCGAGATAGATGGGGTCTGGATCATGCGTTGGAGAAGTGCGATGTATTTTTCCATATTTCTAGATGTGCTAGTTGAACTAGTATTGCTAGTTATTTTTCCTGTATGATTGTTCCACCTTGTAGGTTACTAGCATGGGTAATGCGTACGGATTGTACGCCGTGCTCAATAGCCGCAAAAGCATTATCTATCTTCGGGATCATACCGCCAGAGATGATACCATCTGCTTTCATTTGGGTATATGTTTCGGGCGTGATTTTTGCGATTACGGATGATTCGTCATCGGGATTACTCAATACGCCTGCTTTTTCGAAGCAGAAAGTGAGTTCCACTTCGCCTCTCGCATCATCGCCTTCTCGCCTCATCGCCTCAGACATAGCGATAGCTGTCTCGGATGCCACGGTATCGGCATTGGTATTGAGCAGCAAGCCCTCCTCGCTATAGGTGATAGGCGCAATAACAGGGGTAAGCCCATTATCCAAGAGCATACGCAAGTGCTCGCCATTAACCTCCTTCACATCGCCTACATAGCCATAATCGATGCCGTTCTTGATAGGGCGTTTCACGGAGCGCATCCAACCGCCGTCTGCACCCGTTAGACCAATAGCATTAACACCCATAGTATGCAACAAAGTTACCACCTGTTTGTTGACTAGTCCACCATAAACCATTGTCACTATATCGAGGGTCTCTTTGTCAGTCACACGGCGACCGTCAATCATCTGGGTCTTTACACCCAGGCGTTCCGCCATAGTAGTAGCTAATCTGCCACCACCATGTACAAGGACTTTCTTGCCTTCTACAGCAGCGAACTGACGCAGAAACGCATTTCTTTGCGCTTCATTCTCTAGTACGCCACCGCCTATCTTGATTACTTGTATCATAGTTAATGAGAATCTTCCCTTTGCGGTTAGACTGAATTATGCTGCAAAGGTACAAAAAAGGATGATTTGTACAAATATTTCTTCTTATTTTGTTTTTTCAGCCGTAATCATATAGCAAGTTACCGGCAGGCTAAGCGACCTGAAGGAGTGCGACGGAACGCACTCCGAGCGCAGCACCCGAAAAGTCCCCACTTGGAGGATTAGCGCAAACATAGAATAATAGGCAGGCAGATGTTCGAAGGTAGTGATTTTATTTGGTTTGTGCAAATGTTTTTTGCTATTTTGTCAGAAATCCCCGATTTTTGGGTTTTGCAAAATATGTAAATTCTCTGTTGGCTAAGCAACAACCACAAACTCTATTAACTTCTCCGATACAAGTTTACTAGAAACGACTTCAAGCAACAAACTACTTTGTAATTGTTTGGATGTTATTGTTTAATTTCATTGATTTGTTGATTAATTATCTGAATTTGACTTTCAATGGTTGAAAGGTTTAACTCATTACTGCGTTTCGCAATATCTTCCAAAGACAAATAATAATTAAAAGTAAAATTAACTGCCTTTATTTTCTTACCTTTTATGTACTCTCTATATTTCTTTTTAATCATAGAAAATTCATAAGTAATTGCAGTAATACCTGCTAATAAAAAACCACATAATGGTCCTAATATAACGCTAGAATACATTAAAATTAGCCACCATATATTGGGTGATGTATGAAGTTTATATCCACCAAGAAATATAATGCCCGCGATTGATATAAACCCATATATAGCGAATAGAACATAACCATTCTGAATTTGTACTTCATCTTTCCAACCTCTTGACAAATAATACATATTTATATCATTCTCATGAGCCTGCTGAAAGTTTATGGCTTCAATTCTTTTTTTTTCAAGTTCAACTAATTGAAATTCAAGTTCTTTAAGTTTATTTTTCTTTCGTTCTTCTTCTTGTAGTAATTTTTTTAGACGTAATTTTTCTTTTTCTTCTTTTTCCTTAATTTCGTTGCTATTTTGTTCTTGCAAAGCTTTTTTCTCAAAATCTAAAAGATATTTTTTTACAGAATCTAAAGAGGATACCTTTTGTTGATTGCTAAAAGCATCATCTATCAAAAACATACATTCTTTGGTTCCAATCTTATTAAATACGAGAATATTGTCATCCATAAAAGCTGGTTTGAGCATTGTGCCTTCTGTTTCAGAATGCATAATATTGAGAGATTGGTTTTGGGGAATGAATTTCCATGTATATTTCTTTGTAGAACCATTCACAGAAACAAGAATAGTACCATCCTCTTGAAAGATGAGATTTTCGGTGTCTCCATCCTCATTTAGAACATACCAAGCTTTGGAACATAAAATAGTTTTTACATCTAAAGATTGACTAAAGCGCTTAAAGCGATCAATGGTATCTAATAGGTAAGTTTTCATTGCAAAAGATTTAATTATTCAAAATACACCGCAAAAATACACTTTTTTTTCGAGATATGCAAAAAAAAGTGATTTTTGGGCGATTTTTGTTTAGAAACTGACAAGTCAACTTTTTCAGGAAGCCAATCTTTAAGAAAAGTGCTTTGGGGGAGGTAGGGAGTTGAGTCGGAGTTCTCTCGGTCTTCGGTCGGCGAAATTAGGCAAGGTATAAGAGAAGTAAAAGAGACGGCAATCTAAACAAAAAGCATTTTTGCCAATACTCATTCATTTGGCGGTCGTGCCTACCCTGTACGGAACTATCCAATAATACAAAACACTCGCCATCTCTCTGAAGAAATGGCGAGTCGTTGGGATATATCAAAAGAGCGAATCATTTCAAATTCTCCAACATACGTTTCATTACTACTTGGATACTGGTCACGCGGTTAGCGGCCTCAGGGATAACGATTGAACGTTCTGAGTCAATCACACCATCGCTGACAATCACATTGCGACGAACAGGTAGACAGTGCATGAAACGCGCGTTATTGGTTACTGCCATATGTGCCTCATCTACCATCCAACTACGGTCATTGCAAAGGATCTTACCATAGTTCTCAGGCTCTGTCACACCTGGGCATGACCAGTTCTTGGCATAGACGAAGTCAGCACCTTCAAGAGCCTTCATCTGGTCATACTCCACGCGAGCATTACCCGCAAAGCGTGGATCGAGTTCGTAGCCTTTAGGATGGGTAATCACAAAGTCCACATCCGCTGCGTTCATCCACTCGGCAAAAGAGTTAGGCACGGCTTGTGGCAAAGCCTTAGGGTGAGGTGCCCAAGTGAGAACCACTTTAGGGCGTTTGGTCTCTTTATATTCGTCAATCGTAATGAGATCAGCAAAGGCTTGGCAAGGATGCACGGTAGCTGACTCCAGTGATATTACTGGCTTGCCAGAGTACTGAACAAACTGCTCAAGGACAGTCTCTTGGTAGTCATACTCGCGGTCGGTCAATCCTGCAAAAGAGCGCACACCGATGATATCGCAGTAACTAGCCATCACAGGGATTGCCTCGCGTAGGTGCTCGCTCTTGCCGCCGTCCATGATCACACCGAGCTCGGTTTCGAGTTGCCAGCTATCTTGTCCGATATTGAGCACGATAGGCGACATGCCGAGATTGAGTGCTGCTTTTTGTGAGGAGAGGCGAGTGCGGAGAGAGGAGTTGAAGAACACAAGCATGATGGTCTTGTTCTCTCCT
>JAEIGA010004742.1_pt1 | contig 20964 bp, 23 predicted proteins | sample 9270691 | NCBI WGS metagenome assembly JAEIGA01 (sample SAMN17057246, study PRJNA624740) | gut metagenome | biome: biome; isolation source: fecal sample | host: Bos grunniens | place: China: Xizang | collected 2019 | reverse complement strand
GTGTAAGATAAACACTTGATATACAACAATGTGTTACATAACATAAAAATCAAGATTTTCCTCGGAAGAATAAAGGATTGATGCACTTATACCTTATTATATAAATAATAAAGGGATTCATAAAAAAAGGACAAACAGAAATGAGCCCCAAAGTTTGAGCAAAAAACATCGGAGCTCACTTCAAAAAATACATATTTCCTCTTTTTACTTTCCTTTATGCCTATTCGCCCGTTTCTTACGGATATCCGCCTTCATTTTAGCAGCACCAGAGCCATGCAACCCCGTAATATAAGTTTTCTTTTTGGCTTTTGTCTTTATTTTATCTTCTTTCGGAGCACCTGATAATGTACCTTTCTTGAATACCACACCTTGAGTCAAAATCTTTTCTATATCCATATTACAATTAAAACTGTTAAAATTCTATCCATTGTATATTTTCAGCCGAAGCAAACTTCTCCAGCAATTCCACCATATAATCGGCCGCCTCCTGCAAGCCATCCCTGCCACTATACCCATTGATAATGGTCAATAAACGAGTAGTACCCAAGTCCAATTTGGTCCGTTCATGATCGCTGGTTGGCGTACCGACTCCTCCTACCACATCTCGATATACCGGCATACCTTCAATATTCAGTTCTCCACGCCCGATACCCTCGTAAGGTTCTCCCGCCTTACCGACTCCCAACACCAATGAATCACCTACAATCTTGTCGGCATCAAACCCACCAATGGAATAGCCATAACGGATAGACACCAAATTTATCAAGTCGACCAACGTGTCAATCTGATAAAGCGGAATTCCCCGAAGAATACGACGACATAAAGCCTCTCCCGAAGGGCGATAACGGCTGGGATCTTTCCCGCATTTCTTATATGCCTCGCGAGTAGCACAAATACTTGCCATTCCCTTGATAGTATCTATCGTATAATTTTCACGATAATACAGAGTAAACTCATCGATCGCCTCCCATAATTCTGCACAATATGGCGTATTCTTTACATTCGCCATTATTGCCACACCGGCAAATTGCGGGCAAACTCCCCTAATTTCTTCCGATACTTCTATTTTCATATTCACCTCATTTGATGCAACATAATTCCCGACAAAATTCTTCCGGACTTAACTCCCAAACGACGCGCCGAGAAAAAATGCATATATTCTTTATATGTACAAATCCCCGCCAATTCTATATTATTGGCTCCCACTTTTTTATCAAGCAACTGCAACCGATTGGCCTCCCACAAATCGATATGCCATTTCTTATACTTACAACTGATATCAGACATTTTAAAACCCGCCTTTTCAAATGCCGCATAGACCTCATCGCCTACTTCAAAAGCTTCCAATGAAATCCCCGGTCCGATACACGCCTTCACATCCTCTCCTCTTGTCCCATAAAAACGGGCCATTTCATCCAAAACCTTTTCCACAATCCGTTCTACAGTCCCCCTCCACCCAGCATGGGCAGCAGCCACCACTTGATTCCGTGTATCATACAATAAAACAGGAATACAATCGGCCGTCGAGACACACAAACAAATTCCCGGCACCTGTGTAACCAACGCATCAAATCCATCCAAATCATTCACATCAGAGACAGAAGAAAGGATTTTGACACATGTTCCATGAATTTGTTCGGGTACAGCCAAAGCCAACGGAGGTTGCACCAACAAAGACATCAGTTCCTCTTTATTCTTTTGCACATGCAGGTCATCGTCGCCACAATAATGTGTACAGTTAAAAGAACTATAAAGCCCCGTACTATGTCCTCCGTAACGGGTCGTTGAAAAACAAGAAATGTTGGGATACGACTTCATCAGTTCGTATTCCAACATTCTTTTATCCAATGTCAGTTTTCCCATTTTCAATCCTCTTCATCCCAATCCTCTTCCTCGTATTCAAACTCGAAATCATCATCGGATTCATCTTCATACTCGAATGTAAATTCCTCATCCTCACCCATATCTTTCAATTCCTGCTGGAGCTTCAGTACATCCTTAGCGCGATGGACAATGGTTTCAGTACTTGCACCACCCAACTTGTTACTTTCTTTATTCAGCTCCGTCCAAAGAATATCTTTCAGTTGTTGGATACCCATACCTGTCACCGATGAAATAAATATATGTGGAATATTCTCCGGCAACCCCGGTTCAAGCATCTCTATCAATTCTCCATCAAGCATATCGCTCTTGGTTATCGCCAAAACACGTTGTTTGTCAAGCATTTCCGGATTGAATTTGGCCAATTCATTCAACAGAATATCATACTCTTTACGAATATCATCGGTATCTCCAGGTATCATAAAGAGCAACAATGAATTTCGTTCGATATGGCGCAAGAAACGAAGTCCCAATCCTTTTCCTTCACTAGCACCTTCGATAATCCCCGGAATATCGGCCATCACAAACGAAGTACTCTCGCGATGAGATACAATACCCAAATTTGGCTCCAAAGTAGTAAACGGATAATTAGCTATTTTGGGACGCGCGGCCGATACAGAAGAAAGCAATGTAGATTTACCAGCATTTGGGAAACCAACCAGACCAACATCTGCCAACATCTTCAGTTCCAAAATCACAGTTAGTTCCTGCATTGGCTCACCCGGCTGTGCAAAACGAGGCGCCTGACGGGTAGCCGTCCGGAAATGCCAATTCCCCAATCCGCCACGGCCACCTTTCAACAACACTACTTCCTGACCATGTTCAGTAATGTCGCACAAGTACTCACCTGTTTCAGCATTATAAGCTACAGTACCACAAGGCACTTCGATTATCTTATCCTCACCGTCCTTACCGAAACTCTTGTTTTTCGAACCGTTACCCCCATGAGTAGCAAACGCATGGCGATCGTATCTCAAATGAAGCAACGTCCAATAATTACGGTTACCCCGTAATATAACATGACCTCCTCTACCCCCATCACCACCGTCGGGACCACCATTCGGAGTATATTTAGCACGGTGCATGTGTACAGAACCACGTCCCCCTTTGCCCGAGCGACAATATATCTTCACATAATCAACAAAATTCGATTCAGCCATATCTATCCTTTATATATTAAAGACTATCAATCACAGCAGCAATATCAGCAAAGATACCATCCATGGTACCCAAGCCTTGAATATGCTGGTACTTTCCATCGTTTTTATACCAATCAATCAACGGTGATGTTTGGGAATGATACACCACCAAACGCTTCTTGATGGTTTCTTCATTATCGTCAGCACGTCCAGATTCCTGTCCTCGCTTAATCAGACGGGTCATCAATTCATCTTCGGGTACATCAAGATCAAGCATCACAGAAACCTCCTGTCCACGCTCCGCCAACATTTTCTTCAATGCTTCAGCCTGAGCTATTGTTCTAGGGAAGCCATCGAATATCACACCTTTACTATCCTCGAAGCTATCCAAGGTGCTTGCCAAGATATCAATAATCAATTCATCCGGCAACAATTGTCCCTGGTCAATGTATCCTTTAGCAGTCTTACCCAATTCTGTTCCCGCCTTAATTTCAGCACGGAGCACATCTCCCGTAGAGATGTGGTTAATACCATATTTTTCTACAATACGGGCACTCTGAGTACCTTTACCAGAACCAGGAGCACCAAAAATCACAATATTCAACATATCTTTTATTATATTTAGTTCTATATCACTTCACTACTTTCATCAAGATGAATACAACCGCTGTTTTTACAAATTGGTGCAAAAATAACACTTTTCTTCCAAGTAACACACTTTTGGTCTCATCTCTTTTTACAAATAATGCTATCTTTGCAAACAAATATACTCAAACAAGCATGAAAATCTTATCGAGCAGCCAATTAAAAGAGCTTGACAAATATACCATAGAACAAGAACCTATATCCTCCATCGACTTGATGGAGCGAGCTTCACATGCTTTATCGGAAGCCATTATAAAACGGTGGGATGCCTCCTACCCAATCATTGTATTTGCCGGTCCGGGCAACAATGGAGGCGACGCACTCGCTGTAGCCCGCATACTTTCACAAAAACAATATCATATAGAAGCTTATCTATTCAACACTAAAGGGAAACTTTCCGACGAATGTCAAACCAATTTAAGCCGTTTGAAAACCTGCGGTTCCATTTACTTTACAGAAATCAGCACCCAATTTACCCCTCCTCCTCTTACCGAAAAGCATTTAGTCATCGACGGATTGTTCGGCACGGGGCTAAATAAACCACTCAACGGAGGATTCGCTTCGTTGGTAAGATATATCAACGCTTCCAAAGCCACGGTAGTTTCCATCGACATACCTTCTGGCTTAATGGGGGAAGACAACACCTACAACATACGTCCACACATCATTCAATCGGATGTGACATTAAGCATCCAATTGCCTAAATTGTCCTTCTTTTTTCCTGAAAACGAAGATATAGTAGGCGAGTGGGAACTATTGGATATTGGTTTAAACCAATCATTCATTGATGCGAGCACCACTTCCTATTCCATCATAGAGGAAGCAGAAATACGTTCTTACCTCAAACCGCGCAAACGCTTTTCACATAAGGGGACATTCGGACACGGATTACTAATAGCTGGTTCTTACGGGATGGCCGGAGCATCCATTCTGTCAGCCAAGGCCTGCTTGCGTTCCGGTATCGGGCTGCTGACCATACACGTACCTATTCACAATCACGACCTGATCCAAACAACTGTGCCCGAAGCTATCGTACAGACCGACATCCACGAACGCTATTTTGCGGCACCAGTAGATTTAAGCAAATATAAAGCTCTCGCCATCGGACCAGGATTGGGTCAAGAAGAAGATACGGCTCTTGCCATGATGGAACAAATACAAGGGAGCAATATCCCCGTCATCATTGATGCTGATGCCATCAATATACTGAGCAGCCATCGTAACTGGTTGAGCCGTTTACCCAAACGGTGCATCCTAACTCCCCACCTTGGTGAATTGGAAAGATTGGTAGGGAAATGTATGGATACCTACGAACGGCTAACCAAGGTAAAGGAATTGGCAGCTTATCTGCAAAGTTACATCATAGTGAAAGGAGCATGGACAACTATCGTCACACCAGAGGGGAATTGCTACTTTAACCCGACAGGTAATCCTGGGATGGCTACGGCTGGCAGTGGCGATGTACTTACGGGTATTCTTTTGGCCTTATTGGCACAGGGATACTCCCAAGAACAGGCCTGTAAGATAGGAGCATACATTCATGGTCTTGCAGGTGATATTGCCGCCCGAAATTTATCTGAGACAGCTATGATTTCGAGCGATATTATAAATGCACTTCCACCTGCATGGAAGAAATTTTCATAAACTCATGCAAGAATAAGAAAGAATCACTAAATTTGTTCCATTTAACCAAGATACTTCATATATGACAAAGAAAGGAATCATCGTTTTAGGTTTGGCTATCAGCTTGAACGCTCATGCACAAGACGTCAATCCATATATTCCTGGGACTATGCCCGAAGGTGTAGTATATTACCTCCCAAGAACCCAGTTACAGATTAAGGTAACCACCACCCGAACGACCTATACGCCAGGAGAGTTCTGCAAATACGCTGACCGCTACCTCCGTTTACAAAACATTTCGCCTTCACCTTATACCCAATGGGATATCAAATCCATAGAAATCATCCCTTTCGGAGTTCCCGATCCGAAACTGGCCTATTCTATCAAGCTGAAGGATAAATCGGTTAGTTCACAAGTAGAACTGACCCAAGATGGTATCATCAAGGCTATAAACACCACTTCTCCTCCAGAAGAAGAAATTATAAAGGCAACACCTCTCCCCCCAACAATCCGAACAAATCCGAAAGAATTCATGACAGAGGAAATGCTGATGGCCGGTTCTAGCATCAAAATGGCAGAATTGGTCGCCAAAGAAATTTATAGTATACGGGAAAGCAAAAACAGTTTGACTCGCGGACAGGCAGACTATATGCCTAAAGATGGGAGTGCACTTCAGATTATGCTGGATAATCTGAACAAACAGGAAAAAGCCCTGACCGAAATGTTTACCGGATTTACCGAATCAACAGAACAGAGTTTTTCATTTACATATAATCCAACGACAGATGTAAAAGATACTATTTTATTCCGTTTTTCCCATAAATTAGGCATCCTAAAAGATAATGATTTAGCTGGAGAGCCCTACTATCTGAGCATCACTCAAAAAGAAACACTCCCTCCTGTAGATGAAGAAGGGAAGAAAAATAAAAAACTAAATGGAATAATTTATAATATCCCCGGGAAAGCCAAAGTAACCATACATAATACCGAAAAGGAATTCATCCAACAGGAAATACCTTTTGCCCAATTTGGAGAGACGGAAGTACTGGTCAACAATTTATTTAACAAAAAAGTCAACACCCGAGTAATATTCAATACAACAACCGGTGCAATCCTTAAAATAGACAAGGATTAAAAAAAAGAATGAGGACGTCGGTCGCGTCCTCATTCTTTTTTCTCTTAATTCTTGATATTCGGTTCTTCCAAACCGTAACCCTTCTTCTTATCTTCTGCCTTCAGCCAGAATCCTAAGATCAAAGCAAATACACCCAAGCTTGCAAAAACTAGCATTGGAACAGTGTAATTGTATTCCAAAGGATTGGTAACTCCAGGATTAGACGATTGGATTACCGAACCAATAATCATCGGGAAAGCATACAAACCAATATTCTGAATCCAGAAGATAACCGCATAAGCCGAACCCAACAAACGACCGTCGACCAATTTAGGAACAGAAGGCCACAAGGCCGCTGGGACCAATGAGAAGGAAATTCCCAATAAAATAATACTCAAATATGCAATAAGTACTGATTCTGTCGCTGGAAGCAACAAAGCAAACGACAAATGACAAAGAATCATCAACACCGCCCCCAACATCAACATAGAAGCTCCTTTACCCTTTCTGTCCAAATAATTACCCAAGAATGGAGTAATGGCTGCAGCACCTAACGGGAATACAAAAAATACCAGTCCGGCCTGTTCGGATGTATACCCCAAATTACATTGAAGCATATTGATGGCATACTTCTGGAACGGGAAAATAGCGGAATAATATAGTACACAAAGTAAAGCCACCAACCAGAACACCTTGGAAGAAAGAATTTTACCCAAATCACTGATTCTGAACGGATCATCTTTTTCCTCTTCAGCACCTTGAGCATCCAGCTTCTTATCCATTACAGCATAACAAATAAAGGAAATCAACCCAATAAGCAACAATAATACCGCTACTGCAACCGGACGAGACACATTTACAGGATGAATGGAAGCTAAAAAAGGAGAACCCAAAACAACCACAGCTACACCTACACGTGCAATCGCCATTTCAACACCCATAGCCAAAGCCATTTCTTTTCCTTTGAACCACTTGACAATACCACGAGAAACGGTAATTCCCGCCATTTCAACACCACATCCAAACAACATGAAACCACAAGCAGACATTTTAGCCGAAGCTGGCATACCTTCATAGAACGGGGTTACATTCCACCAAGCCGAAGGTAGATTTAAAAAGTTATTCATAAAAGTTTCTGCACCACTACCCATAAAAGCATCCGATACAGCATACCAATTAATCAGCGCTCCCAACAACATTACACTACCAGACAATATAGCCGTAAACCGTACCCCCATTTTATCGAGGATGATACCAGCAAATATTAGGAAGAATACAAAAACATTCAAGAATGTTTCCGAACCTGCATAATGACCATAGGCCACAGGATCCCAACCGCGCTGAGTCTGTAAAAGTTCTTGCAAAGGCGACAATATATCCATAAATATATAGCCAAAAAACATCGCAGAAGCCAACAAAACCAAAGCCGTCCATCTCATAAACGGCGAATCATTCAATTTCTTTTGAACCATTTCTTTCATTTTTTCGTTTATTTAGTTAATAATTATTCATTTTAATGCACAAAGATACATTTTTTCAATATAAGTTTCAAATTCTGACAAAAACTTCTAAATTTGCATCCAGTCTTTTATTAAAGACGCAAGATTTATAAACTTTAAAATTGAATGATTATGAAAAAGAACAAGAGTTTGTTGGTTTGTACCGTATTGGCAGGAAGTATCCTATTTACTTCATGTATTGGCTCCTTCAAGTTATGGGGCGGCTTGAAAGACTGGAATGAAAGTGTGGGCAACAAATTTGTAAACGAATTGGTTTTTATTGCGCTCCATATTGTACCAGTATACGAAATCGCTTATTTGGGAGACCTTTTGATTTTCAACAGTATCGAATTCTGGTCGGGTTCCAATCCGGTAGCATCGAATGAAGTGAAGGAAATGAAAGGTGAAAACGGAGAATATTTGGTAAAGACCAATAAGGATGGATACACCATCACTAACAAAGAAGATAATCAGTCTATGGATTTGGTATTCAACGAAGAAACCCAAACATGGAGCGCCGTTACTGTTGACGCTAATATTGAATTGGTTAAGTTCAATGAAAACGGAACCGTTTCCATCAACATGCAGAACGGAACATCCATGACTGTAATGCCCAACATGCAAGGTGTAGCTGCTGCCCGTGCCGCCATCGGAAGCGCTACCTTCTTTGCTGCAAGATAACGGATGTCTACATAAAAATAAGGGTACGTTTGTATGAAACGCACCCTTATTTTTTTATTTCAGTTCAAGATTATTCAGCTAACTTGTTGTCTGAACCAAGCACATTGATGATTTTGTGCTTATACAACTTTTCCATATTTTCGCGAGCCGGGCCAAGATACTTACGCGGGTCGAACTCAGCAGGCTTTTCAGCCAACACCTTACGAACTGCAGCAGTCATGGCCAAACGAGAGTCTGAGTCGATGTTAATCTTACATACGGCACTCTTAGCTGCTTCACGCAACCATTCTTCAGGAATACCGATAGCAGCCTTCAAGCCACCACCATATTGATTGATAGTTTCCACTTCTTCTTGAGGTACAGAAGAAGAACCGTGCAATACAATGGGGAATCCCGGAAGCTTTTCTTCTACAGCCTTCAATACATTGAATGCCAATGGAGGAGGAACCATACGACCTGTTTCCGGATCAATAGTACATTGTTCTGGAGTAAACTTGTAAGCACCATGAGAAGTACCGATAGAGATAGCGAGAGAGTCGCAACCTGTACGTGTAGCGAAGTCAATTACTTCTTCAGGATTGGTATAAGTATGATGATCTGAAGAAACTTCGTCTTCTACACCAGCCAAGACACCAAGTTCACCTTCTACTGTTACATCATATTGATGCGCATATTCTACAACCTTCTTAGTCAAAGCAATATTTTCTTCGTAAGGCAAGTGAGAACCGTCAATCATCACTGATGAGAAACCAGAGTCAATACAACTCTTGCAAGTTTCGAAAGTATCACCATGGTCAAGGTGAAGAACGATTTCAGGTTTGGCACAACCTAATTCCTTTGCATATTCTACTGCACCTTGAGCCATATAACGCAACAACGTTGCATTAGCATAGTTACGTGCGCCTTTAGAAACCTGCAATATTACCGGAGAGTTTGTCTCAACGGCAGCCTTGATGATGGCCTGCATCTGTTCCATGTTATTGAAGTTGAAGGCAGGAATAGCATATCCGCCCTCTACAGCTCTGGCAAACATTTCCTTAGTGTTTACCAAACCTAATTCTTTGTAACTTACCATGATTGTAATATTTATAATTGTTAGTAATTAAATTCTGAATGCAAAAATACACATAAAGTTCGATTAACAGATTAAAACTGTTGAAAAATATTTAAGAAGAATAGTCTTTTCACTTCTTTTTTCTTTTTCTTCAACATTTATCGTCCTTCTTGTAAAGTAGAGGTTGCAAAGTCTAAAAAGAGAAAGCATCCAAATCCATGAGAGCACAAGCGAAAATCACTATAAAAACAAAAAAAGTTTCCGTTTCTTTTCTCAGTTTCAAATAAAAGCTCTATCTTTGCAGTCCAAAATGTGACCATTACACATTATTGTTACCAAACCAAGCAATAATAACAATAAAAACATATTCAAATGAAAAAAGGAATTCATCCAGAAAATTACCGTCCGGTAGTATTCAAAGACATGTCAAACGGTGATATGTTCTTGTCTCGTTCTACTTGCAACACTAAGGATACTATCGAATTCGAAGGCGAAACTTACCCTTTGATTAAGTTGGAAATCTCTAACACTTCTCACCCGTTCTATACTGGTAAGTCTAAGTTGGTGGATACAGCTGGTCGCGTTGATAAGTTCATGAGCCGCTACGGTAACCGTCTGAAAAAGTAATTGAAAACTCTAAGAGTTCTCACAATAAAGGGTTGCATCAAATGCAACCCTTTATTGTTTATTGAAAACGCCCATTACTCCATTGTAAAACTATAGGTTCTTTCCGCAAATGAGGTTCTAATTTCTTGCGATCCTCTTCACTCAACCCTAAAGGTGTAGTATACTCGCAAGACAAGGTCATCCCCTCAGATTCTAAAGACAACTTCAGCAAATACATATCCGCTTTCTTTCGATGCAACAGACAATCATCGTTCCCAGCTTCTATCGGTAAATAAAATGCATCGGCTGCAGGCAATTGCACATAACGAGAAACCTCCAACTTCTGCCAACCAGTGGTATAGAAATGAATTTCACTGTCGCAAACCGATGCGCAAAGAGTCTTAATCACGCAAATCACCTTGATAGAATCGTTTATCGGGAGCAACTTCATTTCCCACGTACTAACGTCGGTTACCTGCATCAGCAAATAATCATCAGTCAAGCTCTTCAGTTCCGACTGTTTATCGAATTTATTCTTCACTTGCGCCTTCATATCACTAGCCAAGAAGTCCACACAGTCCTCACGATTGATTTTAGTAAGTAACGGAGCAATAGAATCGGGCATATTGACAAAGACCGATTTCATATCTTGTGCAGAGACTGTCACCGTACACAAGCACACCATAAATAGATAAAGTATTTGTTTCATCATTTATCTTATTGAATGTCCAAAGATACGCAATTGTTTTTATGCTACAAAAAAAGAGTGGAGACAGATTCAAACCACCCCACCCTTCATGTAATTTGAGTTAAACTATAACAATATATTCAAATCATCTTTTCTTTTCGCGAGCAGTACGACTCATCCAAATCAAATAAATGCCTAATAAAATCAATGGTAAGCTAAGCAATTGTCCGATATTCAAAGTCATGCCCACCTCCTCAGTCACTTGCGGATTCTTCATAAATTCCAAAGCAAAACGAGTACCGAAGAAAATTAGCAAGCTGACCCCTGTTATCAATCCCACAAATTTCTGCAAATGAAACTTATGATACATAATGAAAGAAGTTAGCCCAGCAACAAGACAGTAAAGCATTTCGTATATTTGCGTGGGATGACAAGGCAAACCTGCATACAACTGATTCCATTCACGCGAACGTACAAATTCAAATCCCCACGGCATAGTAGTGGGATAACCGAATATCTCGGAATTCATCAGATTACCGAAACGAATACAAAAGCAAAGAATAGCCACACAAGGAATAATGCGGTCGAACAACCACCACACACTCTGCTTGGTTATCTTGCGGGAATATAACCAAGCCGCAAAGATTACGCCGAAGGTCCCTCCATGGCTTGCTAACCCTCCTTCCCAAATCTTCAGAATTTCTACCGGATTGGAGGTATAATAATCCCACTGATAGAACAAGCAATGTCCCAATCTGGCACCTACAACCACACTAATCAAGCTATAAACAAACAGTTTATCCACCCATTCTTCGGGATATTTTTCCCGTTTGAACAACCATTCGGCATATTTGTAGGCCAAGATGAAGCCCAAGCCCCACATCAAACCATACCAACGAAGTTCTCTACCTCCTATTTCCACAATCGTGGGATCTACATCCCAAACTATACTTGTAATCATCTTCACACTGTTTAGACTAAATGAGCTATTAGTTCTTCCCGGTCACCATAAAGCAAATCAATAACCGGTACCTCAATCATGGTATAACATCCTGGTTGCTGACGCATGGTGGCACGAGCACAACATACCATCACCTGAGCCGTAAGAGCCGGATTGTTTATCTTCATATTGAACTCGAACAACTGGTTATGCGTAGTTCCCGACACACCCTTTCGCACCAAGTTCACCCCATGACCAACATCGTTCAAATCGTCGACACACAGAACTTGCTTTACATGCGTTTCATCATTTACAAAATACGGATCGCTTTTGACTGCTGCTTCTACTGCCTTGAAATCGGCACCTTCTTCCAACTCCACATACACCATACGGCGATGAATGCCCGTACCCGTAGGAATAGTCATGGATAGTGCATCTTTCACTCCATCAATAGCACGAACGGCAACCGAGTGTCCCATACTACGCCCAGGACCGAAGTTTGTATAGGTGATACCTTTCGGAGCTATGGCCTCCAGCAAAGTACGTACTACAGAATCGCTTCCCGGATCCCATCCGGCTGAAATAATAGCAACGGCGTTACCAGCCTTCCCCGCTTCACCCAACGAACGACGCAACGAAGTTATCTGAGTATGAATATCAAAACTGTCTACCGTATGAATGCCCATCGCCAAAATTTCCTTGGCATATTCTTCTACTTTACGCGTAGGCGTAGCCAAGATAGCTACATCCACATCCTTCAATTCTTTGATATCCTTCACTACAGCATATTCCATCAACTCCGCAGGCTTGTTTTCTGCACCATTACGACGAACCACACCTGCTATTTCAAAATCGGGTGCAGCTTGAAGCGCTTCAACTACCGACTTACCAATATTACCATAGCCAACCACGGCCGCTCTGATTTTTTTCATCCTTTTATATGTTTTCGTTACTATTATCTTTTATTTTGGCACAAAAATAAGCATTTTGAATCACAACAACCGTCTTACAATCATAATATTTTAAAAATATTCTTGAAGATACAGACATTTATAAGACTTAAACCTTATTTTTGCAATAAATTAAAAAAGAGTTATGATAGAATACTTAAAAGGAGACATAGCAGAGGTGACCCCCGCCATGGCAGTTATCGATTGCAACGGAGTAGGATATGGTGTGAACATATCTCTCAACACCTACTCTGCCATACAAAATTTAAAAACCGTGAAGCTATATATATATGAAGGTATCCGCGAAGACGCCTACGTACTTTACGGTTTCGCCACCAAACAGGAACGCGAACTCTTCCTTCTATTGATAACCGTATCGGGCATTGGAGGCAATACCGCCAGAATGATTCTCTCTGCCCTTTCACCATCGGAACTATGCAATGTAATCAGTTCTGGTAACGACAAATTGCTGAAAACCGTAAAAGGCATCGGTCTAAAAACCGCCCAACGCATCATTGTAGATTTGAAAGATAAAATAGGTACAACCGGTATTGAAGCACCGAGTGGTTATACACTTCAACAAACTTCACACTCTGAAGTGCATGAAGAAGCCGTAGCCGCCCTCACCATGTTGGGTTTTCCACAGGCTCCTTCACAAAAAGTTGTCATATCCATTCTAAAAGAAGAACCAGAATTAACGGTAGAAAAAGTCATCAAACTAGCATTGAAGAGATTATAAGCAATTCACTCCTGCATCTTCCTAGTAACGAATTCTATCTTCAGCCGTGCCTCCTTCTGTTCTTTCCGGATTTGCTCCATAGAAGAAAGTATCTTTGCCAAATCCGTCAAACCGGCAATGGCCTTTCGGTCATTGGGATGCATGAAAGTCTTATAATTGCGATCCCCCATAAAGGTTAGTTGAATATTCATATCCTTATTAGCCGTTATAAAACCAATAACGCCTCCTTCTTCATCCATCGAATAATCTGCCTTTTCAATGACACGTCCCAAATCGGTGCTTTCGTAACTGTCTTTCGAAGGTTGGGTTTCGGCATAGAGATCACCAACACTGACCCTCACCGCCGTATGGTGAATGTTCCCTCCGGCACAATAGACAGAAGTGAGTGACATTTCCCCTAGTTCGTTCACCTGTCCTCTCAAGAAAGAACGTCCTAAATTCTTTTCCACCACCTGTGTCGGATAAAACCAATTGCCTATATCTTGATAGGCTGTATCTTTTTCAAGCACAAAATTTTTCTTGATAGAATCAAACTGCAATTGTTTCACCGTCATCATACTATCCAGATACATCAAACTTTTTTGTTGTTCCTTCAAATCCACTCGCTGCATCAACTTGATGCCCTGCTTACGTGCTTCGAAAGCCTTGGGATACATCATTTTGATACTATCTATCTGTAACTTTGCCTCACTGAATTGTTCAGCTTTCAAAGCATCCTCAGCTTTGCGAAGATGTTCCTGTGCCTTCTTCTCGCCACCGTCGCCACAAGCTGTGAGCAGCAACAAAACCAAGCTAAATATCCATCCTTTTTTCATATCGTTTGTTTATTGATTAGGCAAAAATACGAAAAAATTGTAATTTTGCACCCTACAATATCAGAATATATGGACTTGAAAGAGCATTTTAACGGGAAAATATTCCACCAGATATCCGAAACAGCCGATGAATTAGGCTTGGAATGCTACGTTGTAGGTGGTTATGTACGCGATATTTTCCTGAACCGACCGTCGAAAGACATTGATGTAGTGGTAGTGGGCAGCGACATTGAAATGGCGGAAGCCTTCGGCAAGAAATTAGGAAGGAAAGCACATGTATCTGTTTTCCGCAACTTCGGTACAGCGCAAGTGAAGTACCGTGATATAGAAGTGGAATTTGTCGGTGCACGAAAGGAATCATATAGTCACGACAGTCGCAAGCCCATCGTAGAAAACGGGACTTTGGAAGACGATCAGAACCGTCGCGACTTTACCATCAATGCCATGGCAGTATGTCTCAACCGGGAACGTTTCGGTGAATTGGTGGATCCGTTTGGCGGACTAGATGATTTGAAGGAACGGACCATCCGTACCCCCCTCGACCCCGACATCACGTTTAGCGACGATCCGCTCCGAATGATGCGTTGTATACGTTTTGCTACCCAATTAAATTTCTACATCGACGATGAGACCTTCTTTGCTTTGGAACGTAACAAGGAACGAATCCATATCATCTCGCGCGAACGCATTGCCGATGAATTAAACAAGATTCTGTTATCTCCCGTACCATCGAAAGGATTTGTTGAACTCGACCGCTGCGGTCTGCTCGAACTTATCTTTCCTGAAATGATTGCCCTACAAGGCATCGAGACAAGAAACGGACGAGCACATAAAGATAATTTCTACCATACATTAGAAGTATTGGACAACATAGCCAAGCAGACAGACAATCTCTGGTTACGCTGGGCTGCTGTACTGCACGACATTGCCAAGCCACGCACCAAACGTTGGGAACCTAAAGCTGGATGGACATTCCACAACCATAATTTCATCGGTGAAAAAATGATTCCGGAAATATTCCGTAAAATGAAGCTTCCCATGAACGAAAAGATGAAGTATGTACAAAAAATGGTAAGCCTACATATGCGTCCCATTGTAATAGCCGATGAAGAAGTGACAGACTCCGCCGTTCGCCGTCTTCTCTTTGAAGCCGGTGACGACATCGACGACTTGATGCTTCTGTGCGAAGCCGACATCACTTCAAAAAACGAAGTACGCAAGCAACGTTTCCTCGACAATTTCAAACTCGTTCGCTTCAAACTGAAAGATTTGGTGGAACGAGATTATAAACGAATGTTCCAACCTCCTATCGATGGAGAAGAGATCATGAAAATTTTTGGTTTGACACCTTGTCGTGAGGTAGGGATCTTAAAAGAAACAATCAAGAATGCAATTCTAGACGGGAAAATTTCTAATGAATACGAGGACGCTTATCAATTCATGATGAAAAAAGCCCGAAAGATGGGACTTGTCCCCAAACAATAAGTTCTTTAGAATTTTATTTATAAGGTGTAATTTTCACACTTTTAAATACTTTTTCTATTGCAATTTTCAAAATTAACCGTAACTTTGCCATGAAATCAGTTGCGAAACTCATTCTTTTTATACAAAGTATTAGATTCATATAAGATTGTTTTAAGGTATTAGTAATATAAGATTAAAAGTACATTTAGGGTACTGGTTCAATAGGTATTAAGGTTTTTAGGTAAAAAGAGCCAAAAGGATAACAAGAAATTAGGAAAGAGCCCCAAAAGATGGGGTTCTTCAAAGGATGAGCGGGTTCAGCGATGAACGTTCGCTCTTTTTTATTTTATCGAAAAACGTCTATTGACCAAGGATAGGACTTTTTAAAGAGGTTTATAGATATACCAAAGTACGAGGGGGAAATCATATCTAATATAAACAGATTTCCCCCTCGTACTTTGGTATTATTCAATTAGAACAAGAACCGCAATATATCATTGAAGTTTGCCCACAACAAAAGTCCGAACAACAGTATCATGCCTGTCATCTGTGCATACTCCATAAACTTATCACTCGGTTTACGACGAGCTATGATTTCATAAAGCAAGAACAAAACATGTCCTCCATCTAATGCCGGAATAGGCAGAATGTTCATAAATGCCAAAATAATGGAAAGGAAAGCCGTCATCGACCAGAATCGATGCCAATCCCAAACTTCAGGGAAAATACTACCCAACGTTCCAAATCCGCCCAAACTTTTGGCACCTTCTTTAGTAAATACGTACTTCATATCGTTTACATAACCCTTCAATGTATTTACCCCCAAAGTTATACCGGCCGGGAACGATTCAAAGAAACTGTATGACAAATTGGTTTCCTTGTATTCGTTCACAGAACTGATAGCTCCTATACGGAATAAAGAGTCGGTCTGCACCGCAACTGTATCTTGCAAGCCTTCACGCGAATATATTAAGGTAAAGTCGGCACATTTTTTCCCTTCGGCTTCTGCTATTGTTTTCAAGGACCACAATTGCTCGGTTAAGTCATTCCAAGAAGCTACCGGATTATCATTTACAGCAAGCAACATATCCCCTTTACAGATACCAGCCTTATCGAAAGCACTGCCGATAAGTACGGAATCCACCACATTCGGAAAAAGAATTTCCACAAAAGCGGGATTATCCTGTGCTATATCCAACAAACTGATTTCAGGCATGAACACTTCGACTTCCTGACCATTTCGACTAACCATTACCGAACGAGCTTCTACTATTGCACGAAGCATATCCATATTGAAACGTTCCAGCGGTTCACCATCAGCGCTCAACAATATATCACCATCACGGAATCCTATTTTCTCGGCACGTTCATTGAACGCCATACCATGCGACATGTCCTTCAAGGAAATATAAGAATCTCCCCAAGTAAACAGAATCATGGAATAGATAAACAAAGCCAACAAGAAATTCATCAGCACACCACCAATCATAATAAGTAAACGCTGCCATGCCGGTTTGGCACGGAACTCCCAATCTTCTACCGGATGGTTCAAGTCTTCCGAGTTTTGTGTTTCGTCCACCATACCGGCTATCTGCACATACCCTCCTAATGGCACCCATCCCACACCATATTCCGTTTCACTATTCTTAGGTTTAAACTTGAACAAAGAAAACCATGGATTGAAGAATAAATAAAATTTGGTCACACGTACCTTAAAAAGTTTCGCAAAAAAGAAGTGTCCCCCTTCATGAATGATAACCAACAAGGAAAGGCTTATCATCAACTGAAGAGCACGAATCAAAAATGTTTCCATCTATTTTAGTTTTTAATAATTTAAATCAAACTTTCAGCAGCCCGACGCGCTTCGGTATCGGTTGCCACATAATCTTCGTAAGTCGGTATACGGATGAAAGCTACCTTTTGCATGGTTTGTTCAATGACCTCACTCATGCGAAGGAAAGAAATACGGTCATGCAGAAAAGCAGACACCACCACTTCGTTCGCAGCATTAACAATACAAGCCATATTCCCACCTTGATACAAGGCTTCGTAAGCCAAAGCCAGACAACGGAAACGACGGGTATCCGGTTGTTCAAAAGTTAAAGCTGTCATTTTTGAAAAATCCAAACGATCGAATGAAGAACAAATACGTTGTGGATAAGAAAACGCATACTGAATAGGCAGACGCATATCCGGTAAACCAAGCTGTGCCTTCACGGCTCCATCTTCATACTGTACCATGGAATGGATTACCGATTGCGGATGCACCACGACCTCAATCTGTTCTGGACGAACACCGAACAGCCATTTGGCCTCAATCACTTCGAAACCTTTGTTCATCATGGTAGCAGAATCAATCGTTATCTTTGCCCCCATATCCCAATTAGGATGTTTCAGTGCCTGTTCCTTCGTAACATGTTGTAACTGTTCCATAGTAAAAGTACGGAAAGGACCTCCCGAGGCGGTCAGAATCACCTTCTCCAACGGATTGTTCATTTCCAGGCATTGAAAGATGGCAGAATGTTCCGAATCTACTGGCAAAATAGGTGTATGATATTGGGCTGCCAGCCCTGTTACCAATTCGCCTGCTACCACTAATGTTTCTTTATTTGCCAAAGCTATACTTTTTCCTGCTTCGATCGCTTTTATGGTAGGCCGTAGACCGGCATATCCAACCATGGATGCCAGCACCACATCAATCGGCTTAGCCTCAACCACTTCACAAAGGGCATCAGTACCGGCATACACTTGAATGGGCAAATCGGCCAGCATTTCCTTCAATTGTAAATATTTGCTTTCATTGGCTATCACGACCGCTGCCGGCATGAACTTACGCGCCTGCTCTGCCAATAATTCCACTTGGTTATTGGCTGTCAGTACATACGCTTCATATAAATCCGGATGTTCTTCTATTACCTGCAAAGCTTGAGTTCCAATCGAACCGGTTGATCCTAATATTGCAATCTGCTTCTTTTTCATCACTAAAACACAATGTATTTGGAAGGGTCGATAGCACGTCCCTTATTCCATAGTTCAAAATGTAAATGAGGTCCGGTAGTCTTTTCTCCGGTATTCCCTACCAAAGCGATGGCTTCTCCAGCCTTTACCGTATCGCCCACCTTCTTCAACAGAGAACCGCAATGCTTGTATATAGATACAAAATCGCGGCTATGTTGTACTTGAATGACATAACCGGTTTCTGCCGTATAGGTAGAAAGGATAACCGTACCATCCAATGTTGCCAATACACTTTCGTTAGGAGTCGCTGCTATATCAACTCCGAAATGCTTTTTATTGGCATCGAATACGGAAGAAACCATACCACGAGTAGGACGATGAAAAATAATTTCGGATATCCCCATATCGGGCATAGCCGTCAGATTATACCGTTCCTGTTCTTCGTATTGTTTCCGGAATTCCTCTTCCTGTTTGGTCCGTTCCATCAGTTCCTCCGAACGTGCAACGGTAAGTGAGTCGATAGAATGAACTGTATCCACCTTCACTTCCCCCCGAAGTATATCCTGAATATTCATGACATACAAACGATGACGGTCCAATGCATTTTGCAAAGAATCGGCACGGAGGGCATTGTTCACTACCTGTTCACGCACTTCACTGTTCATGTATCCAGGTAGATAATTACGCAAAGGTGTAAAAGCAATAATCGTTGCTGCAACCAAAAAGATGACGGTTACAGTAAGCAGCAGCACCGACACACCATTCAATTTGGATACATGAATACCCACAACCTCTTCCAAGGTATTCTCATTCGTAATCGTCAATTTATACTTGAACTTGAAGTTACGCCAGAAAGCTTTCCGTTTATTCTTCATTTCCAATCAGTTTATTCCAAAAGTCCCTCAGGCACATCAACCATAACCAATCGTTCCTTTTTCTGTATCTCCACCATAAATTCCTCATGGGCCGGCAACAAGAGTTCTTCACCGTCAGGACGCTCGATGGCAAACAGCACATTCATGGTACTGGAATCCACCGCTACAATTTCTCCCAAATCTCCATGATGAATATCCTTCACTTTGAATCCTACAAAATAGTTCCAAGTAGGGATATCGTCCGAATCATCTTCTTCCGCATATTGGGTCGGGAAATATACTTCTACATTCGTAAATTTACGGGCTTGCTCAGCTGTATCTACACGTTCCAGCTTCACCAAAGCCGTGGTATCCGTACGGAAGCGATATTCCTCTATAAAGAAAGGAACCAGAATTCCGTCCAACAGACAGATGAGATAATCACAATCCACACGATCGAATATATCATCCGTAAAATTAAACGACAATTCCCCCTTTACCCCATGAGGTTTGTTGAACACACCTATTTTATATACATCTTCTTTCTTTATCATAATCAAATACGGGTAATACGTGCACCCAAGGCATTCAATCGTTGTTCAATATTCTGATAGCCACGGTCTATCTGTTCAATGTTATGGATACGGCTGCTTCCTTCGGCACTCATAGCAGCAATCAACAAAGCGATACCTGCACGGATATCCGGTGAAGTCATGTTGCCGCCACGCAGATGATGATTGTGGTCATGACCGATGACTACAGCACGGTGCGGGTCACACAAGATAATTTGTGCTCCCATATCAATGAGCTTGTCCACAAAGAACAAACGGCTCTCGAACATTTTCTGATGAATAAGCACACTGCCCTTAGCTTGAGTTGCCACAACCAGCATCACGCTCAACAAGTCCGGCGTAAGTCCGGGCCACGGAGCATCAGCAATGGTCATGATGGAACCGTCCATGAATGACTCAATCTGGTAATGTTCCTGTTCGGGAATGAACAAATCATCACCACGTTGTTCCATTTGAATACCCAACCGGCGGAAACTTTCCGGAATAATGCCCAAGTTTTCATAAGACACATTCTTGATGGTTATCTCACTTTGCGTCATGGCTGCCATACCTATAAAACTTCCCACCTCGATCATATCAGGCAAAGCGGTATGCGTACAGCCCCCCAAACTATCCACCCCTTCGATGGTAAGCAGATTGGAAGCAATACCCGAAATACGGGCCCCCATCGCATTGAGCATTTTGCACAATTGCTGCAAATAAGGTTCACAAGCTGCATTATAGATTACCGTCTTTCCTTTGG
>JAEIGA010004741.1_pt1 | contig 20965 bp, 22 predicted proteins | sample 9270691 | NCBI WGS metagenome assembly JAEIGA01 (sample SAMN17057246, study PRJNA624740) | gut metagenome | biome: biome; isolation source: fecal sample | host: Bos grunniens | place: China: Xizang | collected 2019 | reverse complement strand
GCGGCGAAACCGCAAAACCCGCAGGGTTCGATCACGCTAGCCGACGCCAAAAAGGCAAGGGCACCCGTATGGGTGCCCTTGCCTTTTTGGTGGAGGCGGAGCACCATCCATCTACAACACAATTTCTCGTAAATTGCTCAATTCGGCCTATAATCCAAGGTTTTGTGAGTTTGCCGAAGAAGCGAAAAGAATGATGATAAAGCAACTGAACACCAACTGAAAATCGGAGCAGATATGACTATGTATCTGCTCCGGTTTCTTTTATCTTTGCCTTTGGATAGACAATTGTTTTTCAAACTCTTCTCTCATTTGCTTTTCGGTCATTGCCAATGAATTAAGCAGTTCCTCATCGCAGGAACTCTCTTTTATTAGTTTCCGTATGTTCGCATTTTGTGATGACATTTGTTTGGAATGCTCTTTCAATTTGTTTCGCAATTGCATAAGTTCATTTACCTTGGCGGCATACACATCTTTCCGATAACTGTATAGCGCTTTTGCAATAAACTTGATGATTATACCAATCAACCACCCTGAGCGATTTGCCAGTTCGTTGTAATATCGTTGTTTTTTCTGACAGTAATCCAGTTCAGTTTCAGCGGCATCAAGCTGTGCCTTAATGGTTGTTGTTTGTCCGCGATACCAACTCCAGAATTTGTCGCTAATTCGATTATATTCTTGCCACAACTCGCTGACGCTTGTGCTTGACATATTATCATAATCTTGCTTGTCATTGAATAAAGCAACAGCGCTCTTTATTGCATTTTCGGATGCCACATTTTCTGTTTCCGCCACAATTTCTTGTTGTCGTTCTTTTGCTCGATACACCTTGTAATCTTCTATCTCCAAATGCTTTCTTCTGCTACCGGTTGCAAGTGCTCTATTCCAGTTGTATTCTTCCTTCATACGAATAGCGCACCAATCCTTTAATTCGTCTAACCAATCCAAAGCGCCTTTGCTTTTCACTCTTTTTTTGAAAATAATATTACCATCTTTGTCTTTGCGGACTTGATTGTATTTATCTTTTTTAGGAACAGGATTTCCGCTTTGGTCAGTTAATTCTTCGAACACGGTAGGGTAACCTAACTGTTCAAAGCACTTTTTAAGAAGCGCTTGTTTCTTGCTCCCTCGCTCGCTGTTACAGCAAGGTATCATCGTCAAATGTATTCCTGGGCATGCTTCATCTTTATGAACACAGGCATTCAAAAGTATCAGGCTGGCGGTGCCCGGTGGTCGCCAGTTTTCGTCGTTCAGTTCTTTTTCTGTTATCACACAGACATAGGGCTGCGAATACACGTAATCGAGAATTCCCTCCAATATCTTTTCTGCCATTTTAGCGTCTCTGGGTGTTTTTTCATATCCTGTATCATCCATATTTCCAATTTGAAATACGACTTCATACGCTTCGTTGCTCGCCTTATCTTTATATCGAGGGTCAGTCGCCTTGGTTCGTGCTTTGAACTTCTGTTCTCTTATCCATTGCAGGTAAGTTCCTGTATAGCGGCGACAGGGACGCTGCCTATTTTGAAATTCTCGCCAAGATGGTTCGAACACTTTATCGTATATCTCTTCAATGGTGGCAAAACGATATCCGTCACGGTTATAGTGATTGCTCTTAACTAAGTAATAGTTGTTACAACTTCTCGATTCGTCCACATTATGACAGACGATTTCTCGATTATTATGGGCAAGAGTGTAGGTACTATCAAGGTGTGCCGAAATAGATTTGGTTTGGATAATATCACCTCCTTTATGTAAACACCCATACGGAGCACAGAGGCCTTCTGCAAGGAACCCAATATACGTATGCTTGCGTACGTATAGTTATTGGGTTAATAGAATGTACCTTCATTCTATTAAAAAATCTCTGGTTCCTCTATTGCTACTCGTTTTTCTGGGTCATACTGTTGTGCCATTATCTTGTTTCCGCACTTAAAGAAATGTTGCGGATATATGTATCGCTCTATGTACTTTCTTATTTTATCTTCCGGAATAGATGTTAGGTCTTCGCCTGTATCTCCGCAAATGAAACAATTGCCTGCTGCAATGGTAATCACTTCGTCATTTTTGTCTTTAACAATTCGGTTTAATTTAGAACCGTTAATAAGGCCTTCTTCATTGACGACCATTGCCACACCATCCTCAAGGAGAATCAACTCAATCAAACCGCCAACCTCTTCCTGCATAGCAGATAATTTATCTGTTTCGTCAATCTCTTTGAGGAATGCTTTTTTGCCGACTTCCAACTTAATAATCTTCATTTTTTATTTGCTCCTTTCTCTTGGTATCAACCACACGACTGTTGGGTCGTGCGGGAACGGGTGATACTCATCCCATTCACCAACCTGTTTACTCAATTCTTGTTGCATCAGTTTTCTAAAAAACGCACTCATTGTGATGCCGTCTCGCTGAACAATGGTTTTAAGTCGTTCGTGCTCGGTTTCTGTTAGGTATACTTTAATATGTTTCTTCACTGCAATTTCTCCTTTCTTTGTTGGGGGCTACGTCTCCCTATCCTAAGGATGATAGAACTCGCAAAGAGTCAAGAGAATAATACTCATATTGCTGTGTGATTATCGTATCTTCGTCGGTATGAATATCTATCGTTCCCGTGTATGCCAGTTCATAACAAGCATTAAGTAATTCTTCTCGAATGTCCCCATACGATTTGTAGAACACCTCTGGCTTTTTCATATTGTTACTGTGCCGAAAAATGCGAAAGCGGGGAGGATATAGTTCCAATCTTGCATTCTTGATAATTTTCTTATATGAAAATGGTTGGTCGCCCGTCTGAACAGTTTTTATATCCGACTCCTCAATTCTTCTTCTTGGATGAATTCGTCTATATTCTTCAATCGGCATATCAGACAGGTGCGATGTTAAATATGCTGCGATGTTTCGTATGCTCGATTTATCTTTTAGGTCTTTTTCGAACATCGTTCCTTTTGTCCAAAGTTGTTCACATAACTCCGTTGTAAATGTTGGTGCATAGCCATCCCAATACAACAAGCAATGACAATGAAATCCGCCATTCGCTCCAAACTCCAAGGCGATAAAATATTTTACCTTTCTGTCAGGGAACCGTCTACGCACTCGTTTGATGAATGCCTCGAAATCCTTATCGAATTGTTTTACATCTGTCATTTTTTCTCGATACGTCAATGTCAACCAAGAGGTCAATGCTACATCTTGGAAATTCGTGTTTATTATTTCTTTGGCATTGCGAAAGGTTTTTTGCAAGGAGTTATAATTCTCTTTTCGAGATTTTCGGTTGTGCTTCGCATAACGCTTTACTTCGCCCGTTTCAACATCGACAAAGAAATCTTTGTCGATTCTTTTTATTTTACCCCCTTTACCTCGCATAGAACTTGCTTGAACTTCAATAACTTGTCCCATCTTTGTAATCCGAACTTCTTCCGCATCTGGGATGACTCTGGGTTTGTTTTGTTTCACTATCTGTGCCATATTGTTATCCTTTCATACAAATGTAAAGGACAACAATGTCGAACCGCTTGTCCGACTTTTGTAATCAAAATAAGATAAGGATTATAGGCCTTGTTGTCCCTTCAAAAGAAGAATGAAAGAAACAACTTAGAAAAGATTTTCGCTCATACGAAATTTTGGCACAGATGTTTTAGGGGTAATTAAGAAAAATGTAGCGTTCTCTCTATTTTTAGTGAAAATCGATTGAATGTGTCGTAAAAGTGTGGTATACTTGACGCAGAAATACTTTTGTGTAAGGAGTAATCACTATGGCTGCATCTTACAAAAAACTTTGGAAATTGCTTATCGACAGAGATTTGAAGAAGAAAGACCTCTGCGAAATGGCAAACATCAGCACCTATACTATCAGCAAAATGAACCGTGGCGATAACATCACGACGGATGTTTTAGGTCGTATTTGTGGTGCGCTCAACTGTTCAATTGAAGAAATCATGGAGTTCGTTCCGGATAATGCTGAAAAATAACTTGCGGTCCGTATTATAGGACACTGGTTAGTATAGAATTGAATGGAGCGAATGGTTATGGAAGTAATAAATAACACAAGCAAAACCTTACGTGACGACTTGTCCGTTGAAATAAAGCAAGGGAGCAAACTGTCCATCGCGGCCGCTTGTTTTTCCATTTATGCCTTTCAGGAGTTAAAGAAAGAACTGCAAGGCATTGATGAACTGCGTTTCATATTCACTTCTCCTACCTTTATTGCGGAGAAAACAAGGAAAGAAAAAAGAGAATTCTATATCCCGCGCCTTAACCGCGAGCGCAGTTTATACGGCACGGAATTCGAAGTGAAACTCCGTAATGAACTCACCCAAAAAGCAATCGCCAGAGAGTGTGCCGAGTGGATAAAGGCGAAAGTGAAGTTCAAATCCAACATCAGCGACAAAAGCATCCAAGGTCAGTTGGTGGTTGATGATATGGGATATACTCCCATTAACAATTTCACAACGGTAGAACTTGGTTGTGAAAAGGGCAATGTTATCAGCACCTCTATCGTCAAAGACCCGTCGTTGGGGCAGGCGCTTATCCGTGACTTTAACGAAATCTGGAACGACAAAAAGGTGCTCCAAGATGTAACCGAGGAAGTTATTGAGAGTATTACTGCTGCATATAACGAAAACTCTCCCGATTTCATATATTTCGTAACTCTGTATAACATCTTCAACGAGTTCCTCGAAGACATTTCCGAGGATGTGCTCCCCAACGAAGCAACCGGTTTTAAGGACAGCAAGATTTGGAGTATGCTCTACAACTTCCAAAAAGATGCTGTTCTGGCCATCATCAACAAACTGGAAAAATACAACGGATGTATTCTCGCCGACAGTGTTGGTCTTGGTAAAACCTTTACCGCGCTGGCAGTCGTAAAATACTATGAGAACCGAAATAAATCGGTGCTCGTTCTTTGCCCGAAAAAACTGACGAATAACTGGAACACGTATAAGGATAACTATGTAAACAACCCTATTGCCAGTGACAGATTGCGGTATGATGTCCTGTATCATACCGACCTCAACCGCACACAGGGTAAATCGAACGGTCTTGATTTAGACCGTCTTAACTGGAGCAACTATGACCTCGTTGTAATTGATGAAAGCCACAACTTCCGTAATGGTGGTAAATTATCCGGAGAAGACAATGAGAAAGAGAACCGTTATCTTCGCTTGCTCAACAAAGTCATTCGTCAGGGCGTCAAAACCAAGGTGCTTATGCTTTCTGCGACGCCTGTAAACAATCGTTTTAAGGACCTTAAAAACCAAATCGCTTTGGCATACGAAGGAAACCCCGAATTGATAGACAGCAAACTCAATACCACTCGTTCTATCGACGATATCTTCAGCAATGCCCAGAGAGCGTTCAGCATTTGGAGCAGTTGGGCTCCTGAGTTCCGCACCACGGAGAAACTTCTTAAAATGCTGGATTTCGATTTCTTTGAAGTGCTCGATGCGGTTACCATTGCTCGTTCTCGCAAGCACATTCAGAAATATTACGACACGACGGATATCGGCACGTTCCCGACCCGCCTAACACCGATATCCAAGCGCCCGTCTTTAACCGATTTGACGGATGCCATCACATACAACGAGATTTTTGAGCATTTGATGATGTTGACCTTGTCCATCTACACTCCTTCTCACTACATTCTGGAGGGTAAGATTCAAAAGTATGCGGAGTTGTATGAAGACAACAAGGTGAATATCGGCTTTACACAGGCGAACCGTGAACAAGGTATTCGTCGTCTTACGGCAATCAATCTAATGAAGAGAATGGAAAGTTCCGTCTTCTCCTTCAATCTGACTATGACCAGAATAAAGGATTTGATTGCCAAAACTATCGAGGCAATCGATACCTTTGACCGACGTTCTTCTCATCAACTCGAATTAACGGATATCTCTGACATAAGCGAGTTTGACGGTGAAGACCAGAACGATGACATTTTCTCTTTCGGTAAAAAGGTTAAAATTGACCTTGCCGATATGGATTACGTGTCCTGGCGTCAATCTCTTGTAAAGGATAAAGAAGTTCTGGAACTGCTCACCTTGATGGTCGGCGATATTACCGCCGACCACGACAGCAAGTTACAGGAACTCTTTGCTGTGCTCTCCGAAAAGGTTCAAAACCCCATTAACGAAGGCAACAAGAAAGTCATCATCTTTACTGCTTTTGCGGACACGGCACAATACCTTTACGATAATGTCGGGGCTTATATGAGTAAGCATTTTGGTTTGGATACGGCAATGATTACGGGTTCGGTAGAGGGCAAATCCACCGTTAAAGGACTTCGCAATGACCTAAACACCGTTCTTACCTGTTTCTCCCCGATTTCCAAGGACAAGCATTTGCTTATGCCAAACGACAAGACGAACATTGACATTCTTATCGCTACGGACTGTATTTCAGAAGGTCAGAACCTGCAGGACTGCGACTATCTCATCAATTACGATATTCACTGGAATCCCGTTCGCATCATCCAGCGGTTCGGGCGAATTGACCGTATCGGTTCTAAAAACAAAGTTATTCAGTTGGTCAACTTCTGGCCTAACGTAACGCTGGATGAGTATATTGACCTGAAGGCGAAGGTTGAAACTCGTATGAAAATTGTCGATATGGCCGCTACGGGCGATGACAATATTCTTAGCGACGAGGAAAAGACCGACCTGGAATATCGCAAAGCACAACTTCAAAAGTTGCAGGAAGAAGTCGTTGACATCGAGGAAATGTCCACGGGCATATCCATTATGGACCTTGGTCTCAACGAATTCCGTCTTGACCTTCTCGACTACATAAAGACCCATCCCGACATTGAAAAAGCACCATTTGGATTGCATGCGGTCACGGCTGCGACGGCGGATATGCCCGCAGGCGTTATCTACGTTCTGAAAAACCGCACCAACAGTGTTAATATCGATAACCAGAACCGTCTGCATCCGTTCTATATGGTCTATATCAGCAATGATGGCAAAGTGGTTTGCGACCATCTTTCTCCCAAGGAGATGCTGGACAAAGTTCGTTTTCTGTGCAAAGGCAAAACCGAACCTATCCCTCAACTGTATAGGCAGTTTAACAAGGAAACCCGCGACGGCAGAAATATGAGCGAGTTTTCCAAATTGCTTGGCGATGCCATTGCCTCCATTATCGAGGTTAAAGAAGAAAGTGATATCGACAGTTTCCTGTCCGGTGGTCAGGTGAGTTTCTTATCGGGCGAAATCAAGGGTCTGGACGACTTCGAACTCATTTGCTTCCTTGTTGTGAAAGACCTCGCCGATGCGCCTGCCAGCGAAACAGAGTTTCGTGTGGTCGTTGCGGGCAGCAGAACCTTTGATGACTATCGTAAACTTTCTTCCGAACTGGACAGGTTCCTATCGGGAAAGAAGAATGTTACCATCATCAGTGGCACTGCTCGTGGTGCAGACAGATTAGGGGAACGGTATGCGGCGGAGCGCGGGTATAAGATTGACCAGTTCCCTGCGGAATGGAGCAGATACCATCAAGGTGCTGGTCCGATAAGAAACTTGGAAATGGTTAAGACCGCCAATGCTGTCGTGGCATTTTGGGACAACCAATCGCCTGGCACCAAGAACATAATCGATTGTGCAAGACAAGAGAACATTCCGTGTAAAGTTATCAGTGTGTGAGGAGTGAGAAAATGCTTTGCCCCGTTTGCGGTCAAGAAATACTTGACTTGGAACAATCGTGTTCTCGTTGTGGTTTTGATGAACTTCACAAAGAAGTGACGGACTGTGATGAACACATCAAATGGTTAAGAGAAACGGTCGTGCCGTATGGTATTAGATGGATTTTATCTAATATGATGCCAACCGAAGCCCGACGAGTGCGGCTTGTTTTGGGTTGGGAAGATGGTATCGCACACTCCGATGAAGAGGTCGCTCGAATGGAGGATGTTTGTGTGAACCGTATTTACCAGCATAAAGCAAAACTTCTGCGAGCATTGAGACGATTACCCTGTGCACAGAAATTAAAAGAATTACAAAACGTCTAAAAGGGTTGTGGTTAAAATGGCAAGAAAATTTGCCGGACGGAATATGCACATAGAGTTTCACACCGTAAATCCCAAGAAAGAAAAGGCGGCAGATTGCGTCTATTTAACCACCGATAGAATTTGTCAGAATAAACAGAGTTATTACTATCTCGCAAAATGCTTCTCTGCAAGCAGTTGCCCTCTGCGAATGAAAGAAAAAGATGCTAGGGAATATATAACGAAAAAATCGTCAACACAACCCGTTGCGGTTAAAAGGGAACCACGGATTAAAAGAATTAAATGCACCATCCCTGCCGATTGCCCAGTTTATAGCGAAACATTTGGCAAGGGAAAATTTGTGGGATATAATGAACCCAGTATGATTATATCGATACAGTTCGGAACGGAAGTCAAACGGTTTCAATATCCGAATGCAATACTGGAGAAGTTCCTTATATTGCCCAAGCACGCTTTCGAACGTGTGTTATACGACATTTCAAAAGCGGAGAAAGGATAAGATATATGCTCGGTTTACCGAAAGGGGCAGAACTTTCCAAGCAACTGCCGAAGAAAGCAATTTACGAGAAATTTGGCATGAGCAATCCTGCGAAGGAGAAGTTCGATGCGGACATTTCGAGAATAAACATCGTAGCAGAAATCTCCCCCAACACCGTAAGCATTGCCGGTGGAGAAACAGTATCGGCGATATTTGTGTTGCAGGTCATCCTCAAACACAAGGAATTCGACCCCAAGACCATATCGCTGATATCCAAACTCATCGACCAGAATATGCTTTTGGTGCTCGATTGCGAAGGCGAACGAAAACTTGCTATCCACCACACCAAACTGATACAAACCGACTGGATGTCAGCGGACGATTGCACGGTCAATCTGACTGGACTTAATCTGGATACGGTATGGGAAAACCTCATCACACAGGTTGGCGGTATAGAAATCGAAGAGGGTCATTCTCTGGATGAGCAGATAATCATTGACGAACAAAAGGCGAAACGAGAGAAGGAAATCGCCCGCTTGGAGAAGTTGGCTCGTGCCGAAAAACAACCGAAGAAGAAGTTTGAGTTGGTGCAGCAGATAAAAAGATTGAAGAAAGGACTATAACCTATGGCGAAGAGTCAGATTATAAGAGATTTGATTAGCGGAAAAATAGAGTTGGCACAGGCCCTGGAACGAGTGTTGGTTATAGCGATGGAGATTAACGACACTGATACCATCAAGTGGGTCAAGTGTGAGAAAAACGGTTATGGAAAGAGTGATGTTGTCCCTGAATATAGAATAATTTCGCTTGTGCCTATGGGTTCTTTCCAAATAGTAAGCATGGGCTATCTGCATTCGTATTCAAATCAACCTTTGGCAACTATCGGTGTTCCTGACGACCTAAAAGAATCGTATCGAAACCACAAAGTTGGTCAAGGTGTACCCCAGCTGATAGAACAGCATAAAGCGTTAGAAAAAGATAGCAGTTTAAAATGCGGGATATCGATACCGCCTGAATTTTATCACTATTTTGAGGTAGGTACGAACGTTCAAGTCACCAATGCTTTCCTTTATTATTCTCAAGAGGCTTTGGGCGGAATCGTTGATGCAGTTCGAACCCGCACAATCGAACTTCTTGTATTGTTAGAAAAGAACTTTGGTGTTTTGGACGACTTGGATATTGATTTGGATGATTATAAATCGGACGAAATAAAGAGATTACAGGAGGCGTGCTCGGTGGTAATTAAAGGTGATAATAACGGCGATACCTACATTATTACTGATTCAAAGGTAAAAAAATCAAACATAGGGAAGGGCAACTCTGCCAATAGAGAAAGCGAAGTGGAAATTAGTCCCGAATTCAATGTGGAAAAAGAAAAAGGCAAATCAATTTGGAGGAAAATCGTAGGTTTTTTCGGAGGTAAGAGCAATGGATAAATTGAAAATGCATTCGATGAATATGGTGGATGCCAACATACAGAAAATCGGGCAGTTATTCCCGAACTGCATCACCGAGCGAAAGAACGAGAAAGGTGAAGTAGAGTATGCTATTGACTTTGATATGCTGAGACAGGAACTCTCTGCCGTGGTGGTAGAGGGTGCTGAAGAGCGCTATCAGTTCACTTGGCCTGATAAGAAAAAGTCCATCCTCCTCGCCAACGCTCCTATTGCAAAGACCCTCCGTCCCTGTCGTGAGGAAAGTGTTGACTTTGATAACACCGAGAACTTGTATATCGAAGGCGATAACCTCGACGTGCTGAAACTCCTTTTGGAAACCTATCTTGGCAAAATCAAAATGATATACATTGACCCTCCATACAACACCGGCAACGACTTCGTGTATAACGATGACTTTGCCGAAACTGCAGAAGAGTACCTCGCGAACAGCGGCCAGTTTGACGATGAGGGTAATCGCCTTGTAACCAATACCGAGAGTAATGGTAGATATCATACTGATTGGTTAAATATGATTTATCCTCGTCTAAAAATAGCAAAAGACCTTCTTACTGATGACGGTGTAATATTTATTAGCATCGATGACTATGAACAAGAAAATTTAAAAAAGTGCTGTGATGAAATTTTTGGTTCATCTAATTTTATTACACAAATTGTTTGGGAGCGTTCTTATGCACCAATCAATATGGTTAAGCATTTTTCAAAAAGTCACGATTATATATTATGTTATGCAAAGAAAATAGAAGAGGCAATATGTAATGGGTTGCCTCGTCCCGAATCGACGGATTCAAAATACGGCAACCCAGATAATGACCCTCGTGGTTTGTGGAGAACTGACAACTTATCAGTTGGTCCTGTCATTGAAGAGAAAGTCTATGAAATTACAACTCCAAGCGGTAGAAAATGTTGGCCACCAAAAGGACGTTGTTGGTTATATACCAAAGAACGATACGAAGAAATGGTTGCAGATAATAGAATATGGTTTGGTGAAGACGGCAATAATGTTCCTGCTCCTAAAAGATTCTTGTCCGAAGTGAAACAAGGATTAACGCCTATGACTATCTGGAAATATACAGATGTCGGACATACCCAAGATTCAATGCGTGAACTTCGTGAATTGTTTAATGGCGAAAAAGTATTTGATTATTCTAAACCGATAAAATTAATGAAGCAATTAGTTAGATTATATACAAAAGAAAATGACTTCGTTTTAGATTTCTTCTCTGGTTCTGCATCAACTGCCCACGCTGTTATTGAGTTAAATTCAGAAGATTGTAAAAACAGACGCTTTTTGATGGTTCAATTGCCCGAAGAAACTTCTCCCAAAAGTGACGCTAATAAACTTGGTTATAAAACTATTTGCGATATTGGCAAAGAGCGCATTCGTCGTGCAGGTGCAAAAATTAAGGATGAAAGTCCTTTAACAACATCTGACCTTGATACAGGTTTCCGTGTTCTTAAACTCGATAGCACCAATATGAAGGATGTCTATTACAACCCTACCGACTATGAGATGACCTTGTTTGACACTTTGGCGGACAACATTAAGGAAGACCGCACCCCCGAAGACCTCCTCTTCCAAGTAATGCTTGACCTTGGCGTATTGCTTTCCAGCAAGATTGAAGAAAGCATCATCGGCGGCAAGAAGGTGTTCAATGTTGCAGACGGTTTCCTTTATGCCTGCTTCGACAATGATGTAAGCGAGGATGTCATCACCGAGATTGCCAAGAAGACCCCGTATTACTTTGTGATGCGAGACAGTTCTATGGCGAATGACAGTGTCGCCACGAACTTTGAGCAAATCTTCGCCACATACAGTCCCGACACAGTTAGGAAGGTGCTGTGATGTTACAGTTCATTAACGATAACGGCGTCCTTTTTAGTGGTGTCTTTAGTATTGTTGCTACTTTGATTACAGCAATCGTTGCTATCATTATTGATAACAGAAAAAGTAAAAAGGACACCGTGAACACCATGAGGAAGGAACTTGAAAAGGTTAAAGCGGAACTTGAGGTTTACACTTCTGTGACAGAACAAGAAAAGTGTATAGACAAATCAACAGGGTCTATCTATGTGGAGACATTATCTGACGGCAATACTCGTAACATTTGCGGATATTGCTGGGAAAACAACCGCACCAAAATACCGCTCATTATGGATACGTATTATAGTGAGAACAAACGCAGAGCGGTAATATATGGTCGTTGCGGTTCCTGTAATGCCTCTTGCTATGAAGAGTAATCGCTATAAAGGAGGTTGCTATAATGCAATTGGGCAAAACAATGGAGTCCTATTTTGAAAAGGACTGCAACACATCATGGGTTATTGATGCTCTCGAGCAAAATGATGCTGATGGGCACTATTATGACACTCTAAAACTTTATCGTGTGTTTACTCTGCGATTGACACAACAAGAACATAACTGCTCAGCGGCATTCTATGTTTCTTTGTATGTTCAAAGAGAAAGCGCAGAAGTATCAACAGTATATAATTCCAAACTTACGTTATCCAAAATCAAGACGGCCTATGCCGGAGAGCATCTGGGTGACGAAGATGCCGCGGACGATGATTTTTTGGTGGCATTATTTGCCGATTTGCACAAGGTCGATAGAGCGGCTTCTGAACAAGATGTCGCTTTGTCTACACCTATTGCTTTTAGAGCACAGGCCGCTAACTGGTCTACACGTGGCAAGACAAAGACGTACCATATTGTAGGTGTTTCGCTACAAAAGATTTGTTAAAGCAACAAAGGGGTGCCAGGACTATGATTGAATGGGATAACCTCACTGAAGAGGAATTGAAAGATATTCGTTATCTGGTTAACGCTTTTGGCAGATATCTGAAAAAAGAGTGTGGCTATTCATCGGACGAAGCCCGCTTCGCAAAGGATATCATCGATGACCCTTACAGGTACAAACGAGTTCATAAACAGTACGAGATGACCCGAACTGTGTGTGGAACGGAATATGAGATTTATTCATGTGCCATTAACGATTGCGAGGTTGAAAAATACTTCCGTTTTTATATGTTGATAGATGTCAATACACTCGATAATGAGCACGATGAACTTTGTTCGCACATTTTTGCAAAGAAAAAATATATCCTCATAAAATGACTTTCCGACGCAACTTGAAGTATATAAGGATGGAACAGTTATGAAATTCAACTTTAAGATACAACAATACCAGACCGATGCTGTGGAGGCGGTTGCCCGTGTGTTTGCAGGGCAAGGGTTCCACGAAAAGGTAGAATACCGTCGCGATTTGGGCGAAAAGCAGGACGAGGTCAGTCAGGTGCCCTTTAATCTGTTTGGCGACGGTGGTCTGCAACTGGAGTTTGGCGATGATGCAGGATATGAGGATACGGGTTACAAGAATGAACTCGTAGAACTCTCGGACGAGCAGTTGCTCCACAATATCCAGCAATTGCAAAATGAGAACAACATAAAAATGTCCACCAATCTGGTAAAAACACTGGGAAGATGTTCTCTGGATATCGAGATGGAAACGGGCACCGGCAAGACCTATGTGTATATCAAGACCATGTTCGAACTCAACAAGAGATACGGGTGGAGTAAGTTTATTGTTGTCGTGCCGTCCATTGCTATCCGCGAAGGTGTCAAGAAATCCTTCGAGATTACTGCAGAGCACTTTATGGAGCACTACGGCAAAAAGGCACGGTTCTTCATCTACAACAGTTCTAACTTGAACCAGTTGGATAATTTCTCTTCCAGTTCGGGCATTAACGTTATGATTATCAATACTCAGGCATTTGCTTCTTCTTTGAAGGAAGACGGCAAGTCCAAGGAAGCGAGGATTATCTACTCCAAGCGGGATGAGTTCGGTTCTCGCCGTCCTATTGACGTCATTAAGGCGAACCGTCCCATCATCATTCTGGACGAGCCGCAGAAAATGGGCGGTGAAGTGACTCAAAAGGCACTTAAAAACTTCAATCCGCTGTTTTCCCTCAACTATTCCGCAACCCATAAGACCCAGCACAACCTTGTGTATGTGTTGGATGCTTTGGATGCCTTTAACAAGCGGTTGGTTAAGAAGATAGAGGTCAAGGGCTTTGAGGTTAAAAACTTCCGCGGCACTGACAAGTATCTCTATCTGGAACAGATTATTCTTTCCAGCAAGAAACCGCCGATGGCGAGAATCGAACTTGAAATCTCCTACAATAAGAGTATCAACCGCGAGACCCGTATTCTCGGTGTTCAGGATAACCTCTTCTATGTGTCGCAGGAGATGGAACAGTATAGAGGATATATCATCTCTGAAATTGACCCCATCCGTGGCACAGTAACCTTCACCAATGGCGAGGTGTTGCAAACGGGTGAGGTCGTCGGTGATATATCCGAGAAGGATATGCGTCGAATCCAGATTCGCGAGACGATTATTTCCCATTTCGAAAAGGAAGAAAAACTGTTCCGTAGGGGCATTAAAACGTTGTCCTTGTTCTTCATCGATGAAGTAGCCAAGTATCGTCAATATGATGAGAACGGTGACGAAGTGCTCGGCGAGTATGGCAGAATGTTCGAAGAAGAATACATGAGTGTTTTGAACGAACATATGACTATGTTTGATGATGACTACCAGCGGTATTTGCGGACGACCTGTGGGGACATCTCCGCCATTCACAGAGGATATTTCAGTATTGATAAGAAGACGGGCAGAAGCGTAAACAATGCCAAAGATGGAAAAGAAACGGCAAGAGTTAAAGAAGGTGCTGTTTCGGATGATATTTCTGCCTACGACCTTATTCTCAAAAACAAGGAACGACTGCTGAGTTTTGATGAGCCCACACGGTTTATCTTCTCTCACTCTGCCCTTCGTGAAGGTTGGGACAACCCCAATGTGTTCCAAATTTGCACCTTGAAGCATTCCGATAGCAATACGGCCAAGAGACAGGAAGTTGGTCGTGGCCTTCGTCTTTGTGTAAATCAGGCAGGCAACCGTATGGATGCGGAAACCTGCGGGGATATTGTCCACGATGTAAACGTGTTGACGGTCATTGCCAGCGAAAGTTATAAGAGTTTTGTCACCGATTTGCAATCGGATATCAAAGAAATGCTCTACGACAGACCTCTTGCTGCCACCAGTGAATACTTCCAAGGCAAGTTCGTTAAGGTAGACGGAGTTCAGACGGTTATCGATGCCAAGACCGCCAATAGTATTGAATTCTATCTTATCGCAAACGGTTATGTGGATGTGGATAGAAAGGTGACCGACAAGTATCGCCATGATTTGGCGGCGGGCACTTTGGCAGCACTTCCCACTGACATCGCGCCGATGGGTGAAGATGTGCATAAACTCGTGCAGGCCGTATTCGATGAGAGCGTTCTCATAGATATGTTTACGGACGGTCATGAGACAAAGGTCAAAGGCAACCCTCTTAACGACAATTTCTATAAGAAAGAGTTCCAGGCGCTCTGGAGTTATATCAACCACAAGTATGCCTATACCGTCAGTTTCGACAGCGAGGAACTTATCGAAAAAGCAATCGCTCATATCAATGAAAAGTTGATTGTATCCCAATTGCAGTATACGACTTCCATCGGTCAGCAGAAGAGTGAGATGAACGAGCACGAAGTTGAACGAGGCGATAGTTTCAAAACGGCGAAGACAAGAACCCAGACCTTGAAACATGCCGAGACCAGCAGAGTGAAATATGATTTAATAGGCAAGGTGGCGGAAGGCACCGTGCTGACTCGTAAGACCGTTGCAAAAATCCTTGGTGGTTTGCGTTGGGATAAAATCGAAATGTTTAAGCACAATCCCGAAGAGTTCATTTCCAAAGTGATTAAACTCATCAATGAGCAGAAGGCAACGATGATTGTGGACCATATTTCCTACGACCAGACCAGCGGCACTTACGATAACGATATTTTTACCGCCGAGAAGGGCAGTCAGAGTTTCGACAGGGCATTCCCTGCCACCAAAGCCATTCAGGACTATGTGTTCACAGACGGTTCTGCTGAGATGAGTGTCGAAAGACGGTTCGCAGAGGAGTTGGATACAGCGGAAGAGGTTTGCGTATATGCAAAACTCCCCAAGGGGTTCCATATCCCGACACCGGTGGGCAATTACTCCCCTGACTGGGCAATCGCTTTCAATGAAGGCGCTGTGAAGCATATTTATTTCATCGCTGAGACCAAAGGCACGATGGAAAGTTTGAACCTGAGACCCATTGAACAAGCAAAGATATCCTGTGCGAAGAAACTCTTTAACGAAATTTCCACCAGTAACGTGAAATATCACGATGTTGATAGTTATCAGAGTTTGCTCGCAATAATGAATACATTGTGAAAAATAACAATCAAACGAAGGACCCACGGTTTGCAAAACCGTGGGTCCTTCTACTGTTCTTACGACAACGAGAGAACATAAGCGCCATAAGGCCAAGGGTCATCTTTGAACTGTTCCAAGATTTTCGCTTCTTTTTGTTCTTCCGGAGCAACACTTATAATTTTAAGCATACCTTTATCGGCATCAACGGAAGATTCAACCTCTTGGTCAATCAGACCTAAAAAATTCGAACCTCTGCTAATGACCAAGCGAGAAACGGTATCTTCATCGAGAATTTCATAAATCATATTCTTCCATCCTTTCCTCTTCGGCGTGTTCGCACATTCTTTCCTTTATGTATTCTAAAACATAGTCACAAGCATCTTGCGCTTTGGCCGCTGCCAACACCAGCTCTTGTCTTCTGTTTTTCAAATAGTTAGACCATCCCTGAAGGTATGCTATAGAATTATTTTTATATGCTCGGTCATCGGGGATGCCAAAGTTTTGGAGAAGCATTTCGGCGCCAATTTCGGCAACCAATTCTTCTTTGCCGTAAGCAACCCTTGTTTCTTCTGGCACTTTGTCTCTGCTTGTTTTCCTATTTAGTGGTTTCATCGTGCTGTGTATGACTTCATGAGCAACTGTATGCATATATTCATAGACACTGCTGAAGTTCTCGATGGCGGGTATTTTAATTAAGTTTTGTGAGGGCACATAGCACGCTTCTGTCCCCTCGCGGATAATAAGCAATCGCAGACCATTGTTACGGCAGTAATCCTCTATAAGTTTTGTGAAGAGCAACAAAGCATCTCGCATTTGCTGACTCATTTCACGATGGGAATACTGTTTGATGTTAAACTTTGAAGGCAAATTGTTGCCTGTTTCATCTAAAACGTCTTGCCTTGAGAATACTCGATAATATCGTAAAACACCCCGTGTCCTTTCTTTGCCATTTTCGTCTATCAATATCTCACCCGTCACCTTGTCCTTTAAAGGAATCACATTAAAATACACGACAATATTTGCTTTTGCCCCTTGCCGTATGGAACAACCTAATTCCTGCGCTTTATTAAAGGTCAAGTATTCGTCTGCTTCTAATAAAAGACGGTTAATACCGGAATAGGCAATAGATTTTTCGTAAGAGAATGCTTGGCGTGGGCTTCCATCAGCAAACGGTTTCACCCAATAATACCGTTTTCCTGTTCGCTCGCATTCTTCCATTTTTGATAGTATAGTATCTGTCACAATATCGTTGACAGTCATAATACCGCCTCCTTTCTTTATCATAGTAAGTATGACATGTAGGAGATGATATCGGTCTTATTAAAACTTGCGAATCATTTGAGAGCGCAAACAAAAAAAGGGGTTGGATTATATTCCAACTCCCTTTTTGCACCCCTGTGTTTTAATCGTTAGTCGCTAATCGTAGCAAAGCGACCGCCTCCTCGAATACAGCGCGAAATGTTTCGCGATGTTTCAGTGGCAATCGTTTGGTAATGTTATCACAAGTAGTATAGGTCAAATTGAAAGTGTCTAGAGATTGCAAAAAACTTTGGCAAAGTTCAAATACATCAAAATTCTCAGAATTGTCGTCAATTTGTTTTTTCCACTCTTCAAAATCATCCAAATTAGAGGCAAATTGTTTTGGTGTCACACATAAACCATCAATGATTTTTCGCAAATTCTTTTTGGTCGGCAAGTGAGTGCCTTTAATATATCGGTGCATTGAACTTCTACTAATTTCCATATATCTACAAAATGTGGCAATGTCCATCCCGTTTTTATCCAATAGAAATAGTATTCTTTCTCCAATGTAACTGCGAGGCAGCGGAACGGCCTTTCGCTGTTCTTCGGTACACGGAGCGAGACGTTCTATCTCCTGTTGATATGGTTTAGTGATTGTTTCTTGTTTCCGTAGAAGAACTTCCAAGTATTTCTCATCAGATAATGGGTTGCCATTCTCTGTAGGAAGATATTCATTTGATTGATTTTCAACAAAGTCGCTCATAACTATCTTTTTTACCTCCATCTTTTTTCTTTATTATAACACACGAAGCGAGATTTGCAACACTTAAATGTTTCATTTTAAAAGAAACCGCGGATGCTTCTTTGCAGTTTTCTAGAATCGTGACACATATAATAGTTCCATAAATATATAAATGACACACAAATGAGTGTAAAATACTTGACAAAATGAGTTTTTCGTGATATAGTGTGTTCAGACGGTTGATGACACACTGTCTGCTGAACCTTGAAAACTCCATATTGTCGCAATCCATAGGTATGTCTTTATCTCATTTTCTTACACACTTTTACTATTCAGGAAATACTCTTCGATTGCTAATCACCAACCCAAGAATAGAAGAACACCAACCCAAAAAGGGGTGTATTTCCTCCGATTAAGGAGGATTTAACATGGTCGATTCTATTTGCATTCCTCGAACCGCTCTATACCAAAAGCAGTTCGAGAATACTTTTGACAGCAAAATGTTAGACGAGGTGTCACTTCAAGGTGTTGTCGAAGTCCTGTTTGCTGTCCATAAACTACATCAGAAAGGAGGAGAATAAGATGACCAACAATAAACGGATGATTGCAAGTATCTCTTTGAAACTTGCCGAAAGGGGTTGCATTGAGTATGTTCACAATGAAGACGGAACAGTCACCCCTGAACCTTTGGTTACTTTAACTCAGGCAACCAAGCAGGGTCTCGTGCTCAACGAGGGCGAAATGCCCGTAACGATTCTGCCTCTGTGGCATTTCGTCCCTGCTAAAAAGGACGCTAACAATAAGATTGTCAGATGCAAATATTTCTTTGCGAGAGAGACCAATCTTTATTCATACAGGCAATTTTCTCGCCGAGTAGCGTAACCTTACCAGGGCGGTTCTCCCAACAGAGAACCGCCCTATAATCATCACTATTTATTCGTAGAAAGGAGTGGGTTCATTACATGAAAACGCCATTGTATGTTTATTCCAAGTTATCAGAAGAAAAGACCACCAACGAGATAGCGATATTTGCCAACGAAAATAATCTCCAGTTGATAGAACTGCAACGGACAAGTTTCGACGAAAAAGCGCTTATCAGCATCAAGAAGGATACTCAACCAAAATCCAATGCTGTGATTTATGCCCGCTTTTCGTCTGCGAATCAAAATGAAATTTCCATCACGGGACAGTTGGCAGATTGTTTGTCTTACTGTGCGAAAAAGGGGTTATCCGTTTCGGCAATATATGCCGACCTGGCACAAACGGGCAAAAATAACCGTCGCGTTGCATTCCAGACACTCCATAATGCAATCTTGGAAGAACAGTATAACGGTTACCGCTATGTCGTGTATTCTACTAACCGCTTTGCTCGTAATCGTCGCCTGTGTGCACAGCATAAAGGGTTATATGAACGGCTTGGTATAAAGGTGGTGTATTCTTCGATGGAAATTGACGACAGTCCGGAAGGACGATTGATGGAGGGCACAATGGAAGTGTTGGATGAATATTATTCCAACAGTTTGTCCAAGGTGGTTCTTCGCGGAATGAAGGAACGTGCCAAACAGTGTCGCTACACTGGCGGATATGTTCCTTATGGTTATAAAATCAATCCCGACACCAAACTGTATGAAATCGAAGAAAATGAGGCGGAGCACATTCGCTTGCTTTTCAAATTGTATAACGACAAAAGAGGGTATACTGAGATTTTGCGAACCCTCAACGAGAAGGGGGCGAAAACTCGCACTGGAAAACCGTTCACGAAGAATGCTCTGGCAGATATGCTCACAAATCCCAAATATATGGGCACATATGTATTTAGCAGACGGTCCTCTGCCAATTCCGCAACAGGCACCCGAAACAATCACGCCTACAAGGCAGAAGACGAGATGATTATCGTTCCACACGGCATTCCTGCCATTGTGGATGAAAAAACCTTTTCCGAAGCACAGAAGCGAAAGGAAGCAAACAAACACGGAACGCACAGTCGGCACGAGAAAGAGCAGTATTTGTTGACCGGTCTCGTATACTGCGGAGAATGTGGACATGCTTTCACGGGAAATAGTCGTATTGCGGGTCGTAACAAGAAAAAGTATGTGTCCTATCGTTGCACCAACCATAACAAGGGTGAGAAGTGCAGTTGCAAGGAGGTCAATCGCGACTATCTGGAAGATTATGTGCTTACTGTGATTACCGAATGCGTTCTTCGTCCTGAAATGTCAGAGTCGCTGTTAGAACAATTTCGGGCACATCAACACGAGCACGACACTGCCTATCGAGACAGGTTAAATCATCTACGTTCAGAGAAGCAGTCGATAGAAGTCCAAATCGACAATCTTTTACGTGCAGTGGAGAAAGGCATTGCTACTGAAGAATTATTGAACCGTATTGCAACAAGACGGTCAAACATTGATGAAATTGCTATGCGAATCAGCGAACTGGAGAATAATGCTCCAAAAGAAATCAACAAGAGTGAATTCGCAAAACTCATCAAGAAGACAAAGCAACTTATCAAATCCAAAGATATCGCGGAATTGCGACGTCTTATCTCTTTCTATGTTTCGAGGATAGAAGTAGGAAAGGACGACATCACTGTCGTCCTTTCCTTTGACAATATTGTGTCATTGCTTGGTGGAGGCGGCGGGAATCGAACCCGCGTCCGAAAGTCACTTGATACAGCTTTCTCCGAGTGCAGCCAATCTTTTAGGATTCCCCTCACGCATCGCCGACAGGCAGGCTATGCGCTACGGTAGCCACTACGCCGTGACG